>Ga0256404_1000248_pt1 | contig 138689 bp, 216 predicted proteins | sample RumenRJG_01DNA_FD_185990 | JGI IMG/M metagenome (GOLD analysis project Ga0256404, IMG submission 185990) | Bovine rumen microbial communities from Lethbridge, Alberta, Canada - RJG_01 | ecosystem: Host-associated > Mammals > Digestive system > Stomach > Rumen | place: Canada: Alberta... | reverse complement strand
CATCCAAATGCAACGAGAACCGCCACCGATTGTTTTTTCATGAACGGCAAGCATAAATCTATCCTTTCCGTATTGGCCAAAGTTGAAAAAAACATCCATAACTAAAGTAGTTTTTGAAGGTCAGCTAAAAGAGAATCTATTACACTTGGGTCATCTGTCATAAATCCTCTTGCCACAAGTTTTAATGCATTCATCTGTTCATTACTAGGTTTCCAATGAGACTGGGGACGGAGGGATTTGAGCCTATCACAAATGCTTCTCAACCATTTTACCTGCTCAATGGTTGGATTCATCTTTTCATTTATAACCTCACATATAAAAGCATTATATGCTGCCTCATCCTCCTCGCTCCACTCTGCTGGCTGCTGCTTCATCTTCTTCCCTAATTCGTAGAAATGGATTGCCACATCAGAGATAGCCGCATCGTCATCATATTCCTTATCATAGTTCTGGAGAAAAGCCGCCAATTCGCCTTCTAAAAATTTATCTTCATCGAAAGGCCCGTCTTCCTTTGCTGGTTGCTGCTCTCGATCGTGGTCAAATTCGACCACTTTATCTTTCTGTTTTTCGAGGTAGGCAATAGCATCGGACGCATCTTTGACATCCTGTTCAACATTATTATCCTCTGCGCATTTTTTCCATCTCTCCATTTGCTCAATAAGCATTTTCCTTATCCTCTCGTCCTCGCTTTCTTTCAGTTTAAGGATAACCTTGTTACCTTCAATTCGGGCTTCGTAGCCCTCAGGGATTTCGTGCTCATATCTTTGAGCCATACCTACATTGTTGTCCATATTATCTATTTTTTTTACTACGTCACTAAAAATCGTAATCATCACAATCGAACGCATCTTCCGGGTCAATGATATGTGCGATAACGGATACGACCACAAATATTAATAAAGATATAATTATTACTGTACACATGATTAAATCAAATTTTCAAGACAATACCTTATTGCCACTTCATATGCTTGTTCTGGGTTTGCATAAAGTCTTCCATCATCATACATTATCTTTCCATCAGAAACCCTTCTGATTTCAGGATAATATGTAGCATCATGATACCACTTGGCTCCCCTCTCATCTTCATCATAATCAATTTCCAGGGGGACAAAGATGTGAAACCCTTTCTTCCTTATCCATTTTATTGCCATTTGGAGTGTTGGAGCAAGATAATATCCAAATCGTCTCCATTCTTCTCCCCATTGAAACTCAAGGAAATCTTCTGGGCCATTGTCAAAAATTCCGCTGTCTCTTATAAATGCATTATCGTAACTCAGGTCGTATATTGCAATACATTCATCACTTTCAAACCCCTTTTCCTTAAGGAGCTTAGCGGTTTCAAAATTTACGTAGTCTTCTGTAATCATAAATTAAATCAAATTTTCAAGATAATATTTAATAACAGCTTCACGGGCTTCTTTATGCAAAGATAAGGAAGATAAATCAAAAATACAAATTAATTTAAATTCTATTTTGCATAAAAATTCTCGAACGGTTCAATGCTGATGATTCCGTAGAAAGGTTTCTTGATACCTTTATATTCGTCTGAAAACATATCAGGTATTGCTTTCACTAGGAATCCGCAGCCAGTGCTGCCATCAGCCCATTCGTAGTCTGACTTCATATTATCCATAGCCTTTTCAATGTGCTGCTCGATAATTTCAGACACTATATGCGGATTGAAGTCGAACGGGAATTCCTTCCAATAATTTTCATCAGAGCCCCATCCAAGACAGTATTTTCCGTCTTCTGTTATCTGATAGAACAATCCTTTTTCTTTTGGCGTTCCATAATGTTTGAGGGAAAAACGTATAGCGTCCTCCAATTGTTCCAGAGAACCGCTTATTTCAAAAATTTGATTACTTGAAAACATATGTTGTTACAATTTAATATTCATCCAATAGTTCGACTTCCGATATTTCCGGCCCACCCGTACAATTTGCATCGTAGAGAACGTCGGACGGACAGCCGTATTCATAGTCATTGGGAGCATTAATTTTAACTTTTAATTCAATGCATTTCATGCTATTTTTCTTTTATACTGTGTTTATCAAAATCCCATTCTTTATCTTCATCGCCGGGCTTGCTTGATTCTCCAACAAACCACTTGACAAGATTTTGGTTTTCCTCTGTTATTGTTGTACCTATAGGCTTGAAAGGAAGTAGTATCCACCAATTGTTCCCGCCTAAAAGCCCAGTTTCTTCATTATAATCATCAGAATTATAAGTATAATATTCGCAGTTCTGCACGTCCACCCAAAAGTGTTCTTCGGTATCTTCGTTTTCAATAAAACGGTAGCATCCGATAACGAACCCTTTAATAATTTCATATTTGTCGTCAATTGTATACATACCTATTTGAAATCTAACTCGTTAATCCTGAAACAATCGAACCAACATTGCACCCTACGTCATAGTAAGCGCCTGTCTTTTCAAGAATACCAGCCATGGAATCAAGAACATAATTCACAACCTCTTTTTGCGTGAGTTTCGCTTCTTTTTCATCAAGCTCAATGATCAATTGAAATTTCATAATATATCATTAGTTAATAAAAGGGCGCGGCCACTAAACTGCTATGTGGAATCGGCGAGGTGTAAGCAGTATCTCCATTCCGATAACCTCCACGCCCTATGGCTACTCTTTCTTTCGTACTTGAACGATTACTTCTGTGTCTTCCGGGAAAGCATCTTTGAGCAGTTCTTCGATACCAGGGGTTTTAACATACGAAGTAAACGCACTGGTAAACACTTTACCTTCGGAATTAACTCCCTGCCCAGCCATCCACTTGGCTCCGGCTTTGATGCCTTCCTTGATTTTCTCAAAGCATGCGTCCCAGCCTATATCGGGGTAGTCAGGTGCAATATCTGAAGCTAACTCTTCTGCCGCCTCGTCCAGATCGGAGGGAAGAGAATGGTTATCTTCAAATAACAATTCCTTTTCAAGTTTATGAATAAAAAGGTCATAGTCTGTTCCAAGTGCAGAACTCGGATATACTTCTCCGTCAAAAGTTTTTCTGAACGAATTAAGTTTAAGATGCGTAAACCAACACCCTATTTTGTTAGTTATTATATCAAATTCTTCTTTTGTCATAGCGATTTAATTTTATACATTCCTTCAGGGGCTTCAAGAGCCAATCCTTTTTCAATCAACCAACGATAGTCAAAGTGATGAGAATTAAGCCAATCAATGATACCCGAAATATCGTATTCATCAATCATTTCATAAATTGTACGATTGAATTGGTGTGAGTATATACCATTTGTAATCCCGTCGTCGCAATCATCAAAATAGAAACGATAATTCTTTTTCAAATCTTCCTTTTCTTCATCAGTCATACTGGACATAGGACGGAGATAAGATTTACAAGTCTCAATGTGTGGATGATAATCATATGTGTATATTACTCTATCATTCACATCACTTTCTTTTACAAAAACACCATATGGCAGTCTTGCACAAATGTCTTTGATCAGTAGTTGTTTTTCTTCGTTTGTCATATTTTTCCGAATCTAAATCAAATTTTCAAGACAATGTTTAATGACGGCTTCTGCGGCCTCTTCATAAGAATAATTATGTGGATTCCTATCACAGCCCTTTGGAGTACCATCTAATTTATAGATATACCACACATAACTTCCATCTATATGTAGTTGTATGGAAATGAATAGCTTGTGAATTTCCCTTAACCACTTCATTGCTATTGAGAGATGAGGTGCTGGAATATAGAGATGAGGTGCTTCACTATGACTAAATTCTTGTACAGAGCATACTCTATTGCCATTATCCCATATATGATAATAAGCATTTACAACGCCTTCAAACCCCTTCTCTTTCAGGAGTTTCGCTGTCTCAAAACTAACGTAGTCCTCTGTAATCATAATTCTTCAAATTCCTTTTGATACTTTTTAATTTTGTCCTTTATCAACTGTTTTACTTCTTTACATAACTCAGGGTCTTTGATTACATGGCCATAAGCGGGATGATATTTAGTTTGACTACTCCATGTACAAATCCCCTCATAATCGTCTTCTAAATCTGCTAAAGCGTATTCCAAACTATGTATAGTATAACTTAAATTATTCGCTTTAAACAATTTATTTGCATCCATATATATTCATTTTAATGTTTATTGTACATTCCTTCAGGAGCTTCAAGAGCTAATCCTTTTTCAATCAATCCACGGTAATCAAATTGATGGGAATTGAGCCAATCCATACATTCAACTGTATCAGCAAGTGTAACAAGCCCTTCCGAGGTGAACGGGACACCAAAATCCTCTTTCTCCTCCGCTGTCATAGAAGAAAGTGGACGGAGGTATGGTTTAATATCATAGATGGTTTTGTAGAGATTGTCATCCAAATCGCACTCTCCATAATAGTTACAAGATATGAGAGTGTGGATGTTTGGTTCTTCTTCATCATCCTCGCAACCTTCACAAATCTCTAATTCCTCTGTTTCGTGCCACTCAACATAGACAAATGTCACATACGGTACTCTTGCACAAAGGTCTTTAAGTAGTAGTTGTTTTTCTTCCTGTGTCATTTTTACATTTGATTTAGTTTGTCAACAAGGTCATTTATAGCATTAGAATATATCCTTGCACCATCTGACGGACTAAGTTTTTTCATATTTTCCAGCTTCTCTTCTGCCCACTCCAGCAGAGCGTCCTTGCGGATGTATTCAACATTAATATCGTGTTCAGACTTTTTGAGATACCACAATCCGTGTGGGGAGTTGTCTTCCGAAAAATTACGGGAAACATAAATCTTATCCGGTGCGTTCATTTCGTGTCCTCCTTTTTTACGTCACATTCTTTTATCTGTGATAATGGAATTGGCTCATAAACCCTAACCTGCCAACACCCCTCTTTATAGTTATTATGTTTTGAATTTTTTGGGTCATATTCTACTTCAAGAACAATCTCACCATAACATGCTGCTTCATCCTTATCTGTTGCGAGGTATGTGCATCTATCAACCTCTCGATTAATTGAGCCATCGTTGTTTAAAATATATCTTCTACCATAGAGAAAACCCTCTTTTTTGATTTCCTCCCATTTTTCTTTTGTTGTTCCGTGATAGAATATCATTTATTATTCCTCCTCTCTTACATTAATCAATATAAACATACCACCACATAAACTGCCTTGTGTATCCATTGTTAAACCACCAACAGAAATCACGGCGCATTCCGAACTCCACTTTGCCAATTTTGAAACTAAAAATGTAATCACCCATATTTATTCCTCCTTTTCGGCGTTAAGTCCAAATTCAATTCCTTTTAATGCCGCACGCACAAGATGCGAATGATTAAAATCGTTACTTGCTTTATCGTAAATACAAGTATGATATTTGTTCGCCTGAACGCCAATCATTATCCCGTTTGCAATCAATTCGGCTTTATTTTTCAAATAATCCAAATCTAACTCTGGCTTATCCTGCTGGAGACGGGTGATGAGGTTTTTAATTGACAGATATGTCGAAATTTCAATATCATATTTGCCTCCGCCAACTTTTACATTCTTGTCGGCGAGTTCTTTCCACTTCTTGTCTATCTCGGAAGTCAGTTTTTCTGCGTCAATGTATTTCATTGTCTTTACTATGTTTTAATTCCTTTCGCTTTTCTGTTGCAGCAATCATTGCTGAAATAAGAGCGTCACAAGGTGTCCAATTTTTGCATTTTATATAATATGCCGCTTTATACATGTTGTCCATAACTATAACTTTTTAAGGCCGTTATACAGGTTATTTAAGATTGCGCCCAATTTATCATTTCGTTCCGATGCAGCAAACAACGCTTTCATCTGTTCCTCGCTGGGCTTCCAATGAGGCTGGGGACGGAGGGATTTAAGGCGATTCTTAAGCCATTCCTGGTCTTCTTTATCAGGAATTACATCCTGTTTAAAATCATTAAAAATAGAATTAAATGTCTTTTCATCTTCCTCGCTCCACTCCTGTTTTGACAAGCCATATTCACCATCACGAATTGCTTTTAAAAACATAATCTTTCCGTCATGACCGCAAAATGATTTAGCAGCTAGTTCATAGTCGTTTATTATAGAGTCTAACGCTTTCATTTCCCCATCGCCCCACTCTGTTTTATGGCATAATCCGTATTTTTCGGGATTATAACACACATCCAGACGCCCACTCTGCCTTATTCTTTCCTTCTCTTCCTTGCTCCACTCTGTTCTTGGCTGAAGATTGAACCTTTCGGGAAGAGCTTTGAGGAAATCCTCGTATTTTTTATATCTGCTCCTATCGTCAATTTCGTACAAAGGCTTTATTATGGACTTCATATGTACGCTCCATATTATGTTGTTTAGCATTACCTTATCTTCCTCGCTCCACTCTTGTTTGGGCGGAAATACATTGTTCTTAAACCAATTGATTTGATGCTGGGTTAAGCCAACTTCTTCGATGGCTTTGCGAATAGTATCCTCGCTCCACTCTGCGGGCTTCTGCTTTATCAGTCCATACGCTTCGGGATTCATAAGCACATGATGAATGCCATTAGTATAGCTTTCTTCATCTCTACTACAATCACAAGATTCTGGCTTCTGCTCTTTCTGCTTTTCGAGCCAAGTCATAACCTTGTCATAGTTCAGTCCAAGTTCTTCATAATACTCTTGTCCAGCCCCACCACAAGCATTTGTGGCAAGCTCAGCGAAAAATCGTATTATCCTCTCGTCCTCGCTCTCGTGAAGCTGAGGAAAAATATAGTTAATAACAGCTTCCTCTTCCGAAGTTGTATTTTCGAGATTTTCTATTCTTTTCAAAGCCTCATCGTAGGCTTTTGCTTTTTCTTCCTGTGTCATAACTAGTAATATTCTTGTTTCCTATTAACGGCTAATTTTATTAAGTCATAGAGTTCAAGCACCGTCATACTTGTTACTGGCTTATAAGGATTAATGCCAATAAACTCCATTATAATTTCGGCTTTTTTACGGTCTTTTTCTTCCTGTGTCATTTATGCTCCTCCTCCATTTACTACAATACCATTTGCTTCGATATACAAATCATCAAGTCGCCTCCTAATGCGTAGAGGTGTCTTACTCTTTTTGTTTTCTTTTACTAATTCACGAAGTTTATTTATTTCTGACTTAGTAAGAAACAGACAATATCTTTTAGTCATGTTAGTCCCAGAGTTTATCTTCTTTACCAAGGGCCTTCTTGATATAATTTACCTTGTCTATAACAGGGTAAGTAAGGCTCTTGTCGTACGTCATATCAGTCTTGAGGAACGAATAGTCGATGGCTTCAAGAAGCATACTGAGCAAGTTCGTGCACTTATCAACGAATCTACCCTCTGTGGGAACGTTGGTTCCGTCAATCCATTTGATAATAGAAGCGCCGACTGGCACTTCGTAGTGGCTGCCGTCACGGTAGAAAATCTTGAAGATATTCCCGTGGGAATGTACATAATTCTCATAGTCCTCCCAAGACTTGAACCACTTCTCGAACTCAGGGTTTTTACCTGTGAAGTCAACAACCTCCTTGAGATTATCGCCGTTCCATTTAATCGTCTTTAACTGCCTTTTCATTTTTTTGTCTCCTATACATTTCTATCATAAACACCTCTTCCGCTTCACGTATGAAAGCATCTCTTTCAAAGAAGGAATCATATCTTTTATTAGCCTCAGCTATTATCTGTTTCTCGGTTTTTATTTCCTTACACTCGGAAGCCCACCAATCAGCGTCAACCCGAGCTTCAAAACATCTTTCCCTTACGTTTTCCTGTATTTCTCTTGAACGTCGTTCTGAATATTCTGACATATTATTAATGAATTGCCAAATTATCCTCTAATTTCTTCACCCTTTGCTCCGTCTTCAAGTCCGCAGCTATAGATATACAGAGCAATCTCCATAGTGGTTGGATTAGGAAGTTCGCTCTTGAACTTCTCGATGTATCCACGAACACGGGCTTCTGCTTCTTTAAATTTCATGATTATTTGCGTTTAAACATTTCATTCCGTACTCTTTGATTCTATCATAGATAGCATGGGTTCTTCTCGGGATAGATTTCCAAAGTTCCTCCGTTTCTTTCTCGAAGTCGAACTCAGAGCCGTCATCTACAACGAAGAACAAATCATCCTCACAGTCCTCGCCTTGTGCACCATTGGCTCTACCATTAGAGAAGTAGTAAAGCGCATCTGTACCGTCAACAAGGGCAATTACGCAACGCTCGGACAGCCTATCCGTATAAAGTATCTCAACGGATCTGCCGTCTCGAGTGACTATCTTCTGTGATGGATTTTTTCTGTATTCGTCTAATGAAAATTTCTTGTTCATATCTTATTAATTATTAATTCTACTTCAACAGGCTCATCTTCCCACTTCAAGTCAGGAAACAAATCACTATTTATGTACATTCCTAATACGCCGTTCCACTCACCGTCACATCTTTTTGGCTTGTTTTTGAAAAAAGCAAGTTGATGCGAATAAACATATTTGTATGGTATTTTGCTTACACCTTCCCTTGCAACCCATCCTTTAATCTTGGGTATGACATCCAAAAAGTAACCCACCAATTTTTCATCGTTATTTATCTTAACAGTTGTTTCACCTATATATTTGATTTTCTCCTTGTGGTTGTCAGCATAAACCCTGACTATCCATCCGTCTTCAATGATGTATGCTGTATTGTTCGCTTTTGCTTCTTTAAATGCGCGACATTCACCATCTTCCGTGGCAAGAGCGGCAATAATTTCTTGAGTCTCGTCACTCGGTTCGTCAGCAGTCGTTCCCTTAACAATCTGGCTGCCAAAATTGATAAAATGCCTTGCGCACTTATCAAGCATATTGTACACCTCGGAATCCTTATCGTAGCGTCCGTCGTACATATATTGGATATATCTGTCAATTTCAGAACGTATTTGTTCTTTCTGTGTCATATTATAAATTTTTAGCAATCTTTATAAAGCTCGTACTCCTCTTCGTCAATACCGAAGAAATCAAGAATGTCTTCCATTTTCTCCCCGGCGACGTGTTCGTATGCTTCCTGAGCGGCGTTGATACAATCCTCCATAATGGCACCGCAATCGTACGCCTGGTGGTACGCGATTTCGGCTGCTGACTCTGCGGCAAATCTAACTTTGTCTGTCATAAATTTACAAATTTTAATTTAAATGCCTTAATAGTAGGAGTTCAGGCTTGGAAAGAACGTCATCGGCGTTAATGTCTGCCTCTTTCTCATTGGGCCAGTTCTTTACTGTTGTACGCTTATCGTCGAAGCAATACATTTCCCTTGCGGAATCGGTATCTATATCTTTCATGATATCTTTTAAATCTTTCACCGGATCCAATTCAGCCATAATAAACTGTGACGCCATTATGCAACTTACGGGGCAAAATTCCTCGGGTACATTCGGGTGCTCAGGAAATATGTAGAACAGGCAACCGCTACGCACATACGAAATCCGAATTTTATTCCAATGCTCGTGCGTTTCCCTGAATATTTCCGTGTCGTCAGGGAAAAAATACCAATACTCCTGTCCTTCCTTAATATGCGGCTGATAGCCATCTCTTCCGTACAACTCTGATAGCTGCGTAGAGAAACATACTTTCTTAAGTTTCATGCCAATTATTTTTCAGTATAAACGTAAAACCACATAAACTGTCTTGCGTAGCCGTTGTTGAACCACCAGTAGAACTGACGGCGGATAGCAAATTCGTGCTTGCCTATTTTAAATGAGAACAAAAAATCGTTCATAATTTACTAAGTTTTTCCTTCAACATATTGAGGGCGAATTGGAATGCGTCGGAGGAAATGCTGCTAACCGTCAGGCAGGATTCCTGTTCCTTCACCCAATTCAATATAGCATCAGTGCGGACATATTCAATTTGATTAGGCAATTTATTCCCATCGGCAGGAACAAAATAATCATGTTCGTAGCTTACATAAATTTTATCAGGTGCTTTCATATCTTACGACATTAATTCTGGCATTTCGCCTGTTTTAGCAAATTTAATTCCTTGAAGGAACATATAATGAGCCATTTCCGCCAGATCAAGCCCTTTGCAGCATCCGTTTTGAAAACAAATATGCGCTGCTTTATATTCGGGACTATTTAAAATTTCTTCCTTTGTCATTTGCTTTTTCTTGTTTGTTGTCGGTTGGGCCTAAATAACTTTCCAATGTTTTAATTTCCCGAGTTATTTTGTCGCGTTCTATTGTTCTTTCGTTTATGAGCGAAAGAAGGTGTTGGTTATCAATGCCAATTACGCTGCCAAGGATAGCGTGAACAAATTCCTCGAATTTTTCCTTGTGCTTATAATCGTAGTTGTAATCCCAAAATTGAGAACAGTCATAAAAGTCTTCGCTTCCCTCAGGGCTATTCTGCGGCCAGGCGAAAAACGCAAAGCTGTAGATTCCTCGTTCGGGTTCGTCATCTTCCTTGTTATAGTCGGCGTGGAATACAACGACGTTGGCGTCCTTAATACGCACTTCTTTTTCAAACTCCTTCATGACGGCTTCATATTTCTCCCTGTTAATCTTATAGGGAATGCCGTACTTGTATTCGGTGTCAAGTATGTTTTCGAGGAAGTCTGCTTCGTAACTTCCGGTTCCTTCTGAATATGTCATAATTTATTTGTTAAAGCCGTTGATCCTGAAATTCACATAATCTACGGTTTTACCGTCCTTGTCTGTGATTTCCACCTGCTCTTCCTCAAGGAGGAGGAATGCTCCATATTCCTCACCATCCACATAGAACATTTTATCCGGCGGATTGTTGTTATCGTCAGTCTCGGGAGAATAGTACGTCTCCACGAAAATACGTCCAAGCTCTTCATCTGAGAATCCGAGCTTTACGACTGTTCCTTTAAATTTGAAGGTTAATTTATTCTGTGCCATAGTTGTTAAATTTTAAAAAGGCATATCTTCTCTACCGGCCAGGGGCCCATAACAATATTTCTCCTCTTCCCTGCGCATACGCCTCGCGGACTCTACAGTTTTCTTAATGTCATCTTGAATTGATAACATTTCGAGAAATATACCCATGCGCTTTCTATTTTCATTGTTCTGAGCGATTTCTTCCTTGACTAACCCGTCAATAAGCGCTTCCGCATAGCCAACGGCTTCGTATACGGTGTCAATATCTCGGTGAATCTCACCTGTTAATTTTAATTCGAACATATTCATCTTGTGCAAATATAGGCCTTATGGTCTATAATTCCAAATTATTGGCCATATGGTCGATATTTTATCTTGCGTTAAATAAATCGTAAGCGGTTCTGTCGTTCGACCACCCAGACTCCTCGTTTGGCGTCGTCTTATATCTGTCTTTCCACGGAACCCCGCTGTTTTCCATTATGTCGTCGCACTCGGGGCAAAGTCCGAATCTCTTCGTCCAAGGTGCCTTAATTTCCTTACCGCAACGTTCGCAATGGGTGCGCACCTTTTCCTTCCATTTACGCTCCCCGTCGAAAATTTTGTACCTTTCGTTATAATGGGTAAATTTACCAAAATATTTCTCCCGAAATAGGAATTTGTCCATTTGTTCAGGAGTCATTTTTTCGTAAAACATGAAATCAGGGATGGGCGTGTCCATTTCCATGATAGAAGGGTGCCCACCACTGAATTCTCTGTTTTCCGTCAAGTCAATTTTCGGGGAAATCATATCCGCTACTTCTTGAATACGCTGCGAATCTTGCTGAAGAACCCACTCTTCTTCTCAGCCTGAGGATCTGCCTCGTACGCTGGCACGTCGAAAGAGAGGGTGCTGTTAGTAAGAGCATATCCGCTCTTACCGTCATTAGGTTTGTAGGTTTTGAGGAGGGATACTAGTTCCTCTGCAGTCTCAGGCACTTCAACCTTGATAGTCGGGGAATAGCCCTTCTTCTCTGTGTACTGATGAACCATTTTGTCGAGCGTAAGGTCGCAGTATTCGTCAACCCAGTCGCCGAGGAAATAGAACCTGTCAGCAACGGTGCTTTGCGTCTTGAACACGCCGAAGAGGATAGGGTCCTTGTCGCGGCGCTCCTTCTCAACCTTGCGCTCCTCCTTTCCTGTGTAATCTGTGAATACCACATACAACTCGTCGAAAAGGGGCTTAACCTTCTCAATGGTATCCACGAGCTCATCTGGAATCTCTCGCATATAGCGGGAAAGCTCAACGATTTTAACCGTCTTGTCGGCTACATTCTCAATGTAGTCTTCAATGGTATCCTTGTAGACGAAGGTGTTGATACCCATTTCGATAAGCTTCTCCTCCTTGGCGAGCGTGTCGGCGAGGAAGCAGAGCTTCTTCATGGATTCAGTCTGTCCGAGTTTGTTGTACTTCTCTGCGAGGGTAACGAATACCTCGTAGGATTTCTTAAGGTCATCGGTTGTAATGGTGTTCTTTGCACCCTTGATAAAGTCAAAATACTGACTTGGGGTAATGGTTTTGTTTTCTTCTGCCATAGTTGTTAAATTTATTTGTTATCAAAGAAAATTTTCGTTTATAAGTCTTTTATTTACGGGAGTGTATCTTCCCCAACAATCGTATAGATAAATGTTCCCGTCAACTTCGTTATATGTAATATTATATTCAAGCCCGGCTATGAACAGCATATCGCCGTTCAATACGAAATCCTTAATACATGTTTTCTTCATCCTCTACTTCAATGAATAGTTTTTGCCCATCAGGGAGACTGTTCCAATATTCATAGTTTGAACTCTGTTCCATATATTCGAGCATCTGCAGTTCCTTGTCGGAAGCAGAGCCGTCAAGTTCGTGCTGTCCTGCCTCTTCAATTGTGACACGCATGTTCCAATAATCGTCACTTCGTTTTCCAAGCAAATGTCTTCCCGATTCATTGTCGCAATTAATTTCATCAATTAAATTGCATTCTTCTTCCGTAAGAAGAAGGTTTTCTCTGTTCTTCAACATAGTCTATTCAAAATAACTGTAACTGTCAATAACCTTATACGGAGTAGTGGTGTACGCGTCGGGAATAGGGGTGATTTTATCCAAGTTCTTTATATCCACAGGAGTATCGTGCTCATAGTCTATGAGGCTGTCATTACCAAACAATTCTTCCCAATGGGCGAGCAAATCCTCGGGGCTTTCCGCTCCGACAATCCTGTAGTCCATTGCGTAAGTCATTGTACAAACGTCAACGCTAAAAAGGGGATAATACTTCTTTTCCATATTTTATTTATCTAACTGTTCGTCGATAAAATCCCTTAACCAATCAATGAAATCAAAGCAATCATTGCAGCCATCATTCATTTCATACTTAATCTTTTCCAGAATTTCGTATTTGTTCATAATATTTGTCGTCTAGTCTGTTAATGTAATCGAGCGGGGATTCACCCACGCCAAGTGTATGTATCTTCTCAAAGCTGTTCTCCTTTGTGATAAGTGTTTCCTCAGGCTTTATGCTTCCCTTATATTTGGAACCGTATGATGCGGTTTCGAATGTTTTCGTAGCAGGGTTATAGTCACCCCAAACGGTTCTTTCCTTATCGTCTATCGTCTCTACGTAATAGGTTCTGCCCGTCCTTATGGACTTGACAATGAACCTACCAGTATCGTCTGTGTTCGTGAGGAACTTCTTTATGAATTCTTTATTCATTACAGTAATGCTTTGAGTTCGGTAATAATCGCTGTCATTTCCTCTCCCCAGTAGCCGCTTCCCTGCGCCACATGATCTCGCACTGATTCAAGCAGGGAAATCTGACGTTCTTTAGGAACCCATCCGTGAACTCTCGTGAAAACCCGATTGCGAAGGTTTACAAGATATTTCATTCCATCTTCATCTGGCGGAACTCCCTGACGTGCGTCGTTTAGGATGTAATCAATCTGTTTAACGTCGTCTTCCGTCCAACCGTTATTCGCGATTGACTCGAGATACTTTATACATTCGTTTGTGTCATCGCAGGGTTCGCCTTCCTTCTTACAAATCCTGGCGTATTGTTCAACAATCGAGATTGTTTTCTTTCTTGCCTTTTCTTCAGATGTTTCCTTGAGTGAAGGGAACATGGTTTCCAACATCTCGTCGATGGTTTTGGACATGTTTCCGTGAATGTTCTTAGCAAAGTTGAAAGCTCTTGTGTAGTCTTTTTTGTAATCCATATTATTGACAATTATAAAATGGGCATAAACCGGGGGCGTCATAATAGTCGCAGGTTCGTGTGCAGCCTCCACAATGTAGTAGTGGCTTCTGTACCACTTTCCTGCTTGGGTCGTATTCCTTAGCTCTCCAACTTGGTAAGTAAGTCGCCCAATACGGTTCACCGCCGTTTCTTCTGTTTTTACTCTTTTTCACCGCAAATATAGGAAATAAATTTCATTATTCAAAATTTACTTTATTCGTGATAGCTTTTATCTCGTTGTCATATCGGGCGTGTATATCATTGGTAATCTTCTCAATGCCTTTCATAGCGTCCCGGTATTTTTTATAAACACTGTCGAATTCCTTCTCGTTTTCCTTAACGGTGCCGACGACAAATTTCACAGCAGTCTTTTTCTCCGTATTGTCATAGTATTCCATTGCGCAGCATTTCTCAGGAAAGTGGGAATCTGTAGATACGGAGTCGTGCAAATCCTTGTCATTGATTTCCCTGAAGAAGTAAACGTCAGTTATCGGAACACGGTATTTGTGCGGGCCGCTGAGAACCCACTTGCCAATCTTCTTGTCCGTATATTGGTGAGAAGGGTCGTAGTAGTTGAATATGACATAGAAACTTGTCTCGAAATTCAACCATGAGAACATTTGTGTATCCATATTACTTCTCCGTTTTTTATCTGTTATAAGGTTTAATTTCGTAATATAAATCGAGCCAATCTGCGTCAGCTTCCTTTACCTTGATATGCTTTGCTCTCTTGGCTTCAGCGTGGCTTGGATAGCTGCTAACAAATTGCCCGTTCTCATACAACGCCCACCATTTAGGCTCGTACAATTTTCGCTTTTCCTCTTTTGTCATTTTTTTCTTATATTCAGCGATCAAATCAACCAATTTCGCCGCCTGCTTATATATCTCAGTCTGTTCGAATGGTTGACTTCCATTTGCGAATCTAAAATATTCCTTACCAATTACAAGCACCGGATCTCCGTCGGGTAGTCTATATCCGTCAAGTTCAACGCAAGGCTCGTCGCCACTTAATATTTTATCCATTATTTAGCCAATGTCTTTGAAATTTTATCTATATCTGAACGGAAGTGATTCATATCTTCTTCGGAATTAAAGCATACAAACCCATCCATAATTTTATCGTGATAATGCACAATTCCAGCTTCTGTTAGAACTTTATCGTTCTCTTTAATCTGCTCTTCAGGGCATTCATAAGTCCAAAGAGCAACGCTGTAATTTCCTTCAAGATGTTTCTTGATATGTGCTACAATGTCGCCGTCAGGTATTCCGAAGTATCTTGTTTCTCCTTCGTTGACAGGTCCAAGGTATTCGTTCAGGCGTTCCTCGTAAGTCGTTCCGTTAGTAGTTTTTTCCATGCTTGTATCCACGTGTCCTATTGTATATAAGTTTCAGCGCGATATGCTTTTCAATGTCGATATTGAGATATCCGCATAAGTCGAACAGGCGAATGAATGTGTCGGCAATTTCGTCCTCGAAGGTATCCTTCACCTTTTCCTTGAACTTCTCGACGTCAAGTTCTCCCTCTGGCGTAAGGGCATACTCCACAATGGAGCAGTGTTTGTTCTTCCTGTCCGCTTCAAGCGCTTCCGACAACTCAGATACCACGAGCATAAGAAGCGTACCAATCTGTCGGGGATCGTCATAAAACCCACTTTCAACAACATCCTTATGGATTGATGTTGACAGTTCATTCAATGAAACCTTATTCTTCGTCATAGTCAAATTCTGCATATTTGTAGTTGTTATCATTCTCCGAAATTTTCTTATCAAGTTCACTCAGGGAAGATTCCTTCGTGATGCTAAGAATCTTATTCGTTGCAGTTTCTTCGTCAAGGACTTCGTACCTGTCATAGCAGTCGTTATCGTATGGATCAAGAACGTGTAAGGAAATATCCTCCTTATATGCCCGACGGACGAAACAACGCCAATATGAAAGGTTCTCGTCGTCCCATAAGTCGTAGCCGGACTCAGCTCTGATTTCAAATCGTTTTGTCTCCCTTATGTAAACAACGTCAGTTACATTCAGAAGGTACACATTGGTAAGCGGGAAATATACGCACTTTCCAACGAGTTTTTCCTTAAGCTGTGTGGTATCACCGTCAAAGGTTTCGTACAGGAGCCAAATTTTTTGGTTGATTTCATTCCGCTCCTTAAATAACGGGCGAAGTTTTGCAATATCGTTTTCCATATATTAAAAGTCCTGAAAATAAATTTTCTGATCGTTCGAAGTCAATGCATCTGTCGGATTTTTAATCTGCATGCTCTGAGGATTAAGGTCAATGCACGCTAAACCACGACGCCCAGCCTCTTCAATTGCAAGGTTGTACATATCCTCAGCAAGAGCGTCAATGTAGATATCTGTTACACACTGCTTCCCGAACTTGTCTTCGAACAGTTTCTTCAGTTTCTCCTGAAACCTGTTGAGCTTTACCTCAATATAACCGTCTACCATTAAATCCCACTTGGAATTGTGTCCTGAGCCCATATTGGATATAAGCTTGCCGCTCTGAGAATACCTCTGAATGGCTTCTCCGCCGAGAGAGGTTCCAACCATTGCGATAATGTCGTCCTCCCTGCCGTAGTTCTTTGCGTCCCAACATACAATTCTTGCAGAACGTCCGTCCCTTGTGAAAAGGGTGTATTCTCCACTTTCCAACTGCGGGCGATATTTCATATTAAATGGAACCCTTGTTCTTAGTTTTTCTGTATCTGCCATATATTTAAATGTTAAAATTAATCAATTGGTTTAGGAGCTAATCTCGCTAATTTTGAGCGTAGCTCATTGTAAATGGGTTTATATTCTGCCTTATATTCGTCCCAAGTCAGGTCTTTCGAATAAATCTTCCACCAATAGTCATTTGCTTCCTCGAAATTTACAATCCATCCGTATTCGCAAAGCTGATTTGCAAACATAAGGATACGGAGGGAATGGAAAAGGGACTTCTGTCCGCGATAGATATCCAAGTCCTTCTCAACCGTCATTTTCTTGTGCGCCTTTGCCCAAGAATTTGATGCCGTAGCCGAGAACCGTTGTCTGATTTTCCATTTATCAAGCGGCAGTTTAATGTTATGATCATGAATTGTACTGTTAATAAATTACATGTTTGGAAGGCGTACAAATAGTTTCCATACCCAAAACAGTGCATTCTTCAACTTGTTTATGAAAATTACTTTCAGAAATATATTCCCAATCCTTGTCCTTTGATAGAAACTTTGTATCTAAATCATTCTGACGCAGGATTCCGTTTTCGTGCTGTGATAGGAACTCCTCATATCTATCAGGAACAATTGCAAGAATGTCTCTGTCTGACATTGAACTCGTGCAACCATACACAACAGAACCGCGCTCGACAATCAAGCCGGCGTTTTCCCTCATTTCTAAAATTATCTCGTCAATATTCATATTATGCTTCGTCATCTTTTTCACCTTTCTCAATCCACCTTACAAAATGCTCCACAGTCCAAATAATTCCGCGAAGCAATCCTGCAAATGTGGCAAGATAAAGAATACCCGTACCGATATATAAGATGAACTTCGGTAACTCAGTTTCCTTCAAGCATATCCACAGGCTCATTAAGAGTATGGATATGGCAAATACCAATACAAGATATGCAGCGGCTTTCCTCATTAGTCGATGAACTGGTTTTCGAACTCAATGTTAATCCTTTTATAGTCGTCGAACGTAGGCTCGATTCCGTTCCACAAACTCATATCGCTAATGGCGGCATCAATAACCTTTCCTGTCATATCCTTCGTTATTCCATGGAACACGAAAAGGGTTACAGCGGTGTCATTACCCTTTCTCCTGAGGCAGAAAGTGCCCCAATTCTTCTTATTCTCGTCCACCTTAAGTCCGTTCTCTTTCCAATAGGCGTTAGCCATACTGTCAATTTCCTTGAGAGAAGAAGCGAAAGGGACGGTTATGATTCCAAGAACTGCCTCCTTGAACGAGAATTCCTTGTAGTTCCTATTTGTGAAATTAAATGTGTATATCATATTGCTATAAGTTTCCCTTATCTTGATCCTTGAAAGGATTATGTTGTAATTACCAACAATGCAAATATAACAAATTTATTCCGATTTTACAAAGAAAAAAACCCCTCAACTGACAGTCAGCGAGGGGATTAAATTGTTTGTAGTTTGTTAGTTACTTTACTTTCGTAAGAACCATTACGCCGGTTGATTTCATTGAGGCTGTTGGATTGACGAGAAGAACGGTAATTGGCACATTCAGGACATTTCCAATGAGTTCTCCGGTGCTGAAATTAACGCCTAGTTTTTCTTTATCGTTTTCAATAACGACATCTTCAAAACTCACCGTGTATCCTTTGGTTGAGCCGGTGGTGTTGAATGTCTCTGCGTTGAACAGTTTCACGGAGCTGGTGCCAGCCTTGGTAATAAGCGCAGGCTCGTCGATAGTTTTGGTTTCTCCGTTGTCATAGACGAATTTAACCGTATACTCTCCAACAAACTTGTTGGCAGAATCCTCGAACACGTCCTCAATGTAGGCGCAGGACGTAAGGGCGAAAATCGCCGCGATAAGAATGAAAATTTTCTTCATAAATGCTAAATTATTTTGTGTTTGAGTTTGTCTTTTGCCTCTTCCCGGCGCTCCTTCGTCATATAAGTTCCGTTATGCCCGATATGCCACTTATCGCACTTGGAGCACTTGTAGGCAACCATTTTAAAGGCATTGTTACCGTAGGCGTTGATAATCCTTGCGGCGCTAAGAGCGTCAGCCTCAGTATTGTACGATTTCTTCGGTATCCTGATAACGTTCTCGCCATCAACATACTGATTCCAATGACTGCGTGTTGTTCTCTTGTTTTCCACGTTGCAAAGATAGCGCAAAAAATTGAAATATGCAAATATTACATATATTCACCGATTTCGTAACGATAGGGAAACTCATCGATTTCCCCATTCTTACGCTTTCTACGCTGCGCACGGATACCATCGATGCGAATATAGGAGTCAGTGCAACATTGCCACGAGCCGTACTCTGCTGACTCTGCAAGGGAATCGGCATTGAATGATACGCTGTAAATATCAGTGAGCCCGTTCTTGTTGATGTAATCAATGCAAGTCTGCACGAGAATTTCCTGCAGTTCCTTGATATGATCAATCTTTGTGATGCCTGGAATTGGAGTGTCCTCGAGCCTTTCGACTACGGGGTTCTCCTCGTTCCTTTTTCTGATTCGCTCCATGATTTCGTCAATCACGGGGCTTCTCTTTCTGATGTGTGTCATATGTTATCCTATTCTATAAACTTCTGTCCATTTATTTTCTCTAAGAGCCATACACCTTACCTTGATGGTGTATGTGGAAAAGGCGAGTATTACTGCCGTGTCAATAAGTTCGTTGGCACTGTCGCAGTAAAGCCTTGCGATAGTTCCGTCGTTATGCAGACAGAGGGCGCAGTAATTTGTCTTGTCCCACCAGTGTTCTGGATTTCTGTGTAAAATATTATATATCTTCTTCCTTTTCGATATTACAAAAATAGGGATTTAATTTCTAAATCCCAAATTTTTCTTTAATTTCTTGAACAATTTCTCTCAACGCCTGTTCGTAGCCCTTTTCAAATCATTCCCTGAGGAAGTGCGTGTTGGCTGTCGCCACCGCAAGCGGATGCCTATCATCTGGATAGGCTTCAATCGCCTTCTGTCTTATCGTCTTTGTATCCATCTATTTCGTAAAAATGTTCAAATCCCTTATTTTCCCAATATTTTCTGAATACCGCCCACATGAAATCGGTATCAACCTCTGAATCTGTGAATTCGTGCCCGGTGTCCTCGCAACGATAGTATTTGGCTTTCACGGTTATATCCATTCCGCGATACTTAACCGTAGATTCCTTTTCTTCAATGAACACGTTTCCGCCTGTGAACGGAGACTTGAACGGAGCCAATTTATCCTCTTCCAAGGCAAGTTCATAACCTTCCTTGAATGCTTTTCTCAATTCCGAGTTCTCGTCGATTATCTCCCAATTATGTGCAAGCGACTTATTTTTAATCACGGAAGAATTCTTAATCGGATATACTTCCAATGCACGCTGTTCTGCCTTACTCATTGCACTTCTTGGCTTCTTTCTCCAATGCTTCAAGCTTGGACAGCTTGTCGTCAATTGAACCGCAACGCCTGTCGTAATACTTCTGAACCTTTAGCGGAAAATTCTTGAAGGATTCTCCGTAAACTCCTCTCTTTGATCTTCCTTTTTCCTTGTGCAATTTACTGTCACTCATAATCTTCTATTTTTTTATTGTTACCTTCATACCATGGGCAAGAAATACATATAGGATCAACTTGCACATTTACGTAGTTCATGTTTTGGGTTTTCTTTCCTGTACACCACATTGGGCAATCCCATGAAAAATGCTGTCCACAAGCCGTTTGTGCCATTACGCTTCCTCCATTGCCTTTTGGAAAAACTGTATAAGTTTAACTTTTGTACCCTCATACAGTTTACGAGTATCACAATAGTTCTTCAATACGCCGATAGCCCTATCAATGGCTTCCTTCTCAGCTGTCTTATAGCCAAGCTTAAACCCGAGGCGCAGTTCACAGTTCTTTACAGTACGCACAAGTCCTCCCTGCTCATTGACGCTTTCCTCAATGTCCTGAGGAAGTAACTTGTCGCATGCCCTTGTTGCTCTTAAATTACTCATATGTTAAAGATTCTTGCTTCTTTCATGAAGTCGTGCATAAAAGTTGGAAGATGTACTGTTCCGTCCTCATTTGTCCATGCATAATGGTGGGCAAATTCGTGAATGAAATCATACATTTCCTTTGCTCCGATTTCATATCCTTTAATGAATTCCGTGCAACTGCTGAGGTGCGCTTTGACCCATTCAGGTGTTGCGCCTTCATGTGTTGGATATTCCCGCAATGCGGCTTCTTCTGCCTTACTCATCGTCTTCCTCCATTTTACGTTTAAAATAGTTAATATACAAAGTGCCGGCGTCGGCGTACTTTAGCAAGTGGATTGCTCGTTCGATTGTCACTCTCTCAGCCTCTTCATATCCTTCTCTGTATCCGGTTCTTTCCGGATAATCATGGGGATAAGCGTTTAATGCGGCTTCTTCTGCCTTACTCATCGTCTTCCTCCTCATTGTCTTCGTACTCATCATCCTCGTCGTCATCGTAATCTTCGTAATAGGACGGGTCCTCATACCACTGGCTGCCAAAATTCTCCTCGCAATAATCGAGGAACGGCCATCCCCAATTGTCTTCTGGCGCACTTCCGTCCTCTTCTGGCTCAAAGACAAAATCAGAATATTTCTTAGTGTATGTAGTACGCTTCTCTCCGTCTCTACCGCATGAGATAATGTCGTATGTATATTCCCCGTCGGAAAGCAATTCGGGACAATTCTTCTCAACCCATTCCCTTGGCGCGGAAACAACATAGTTGAAACTCATATCAATACAGCCGTGCCTGATACAGAGCTTATTTTCCTTAGCCCAGGCGTCGTCCATAAATGTCTGCTTCAAGTCATCGCCAAGCCATTTCCTGAACGCTGGAGTGTCAGGATAGTCTCTTCCGCAAAACCAGTTGTCAACGGAAAAATAAATTACGTCATTGTTTTTCATAACATTTCCCAAAAATTATCGTTGATTATTTTTTGAATTTCAGGATCAATCGGTTTCATATCGCACAACTGATGACGGAATTCCGTCAGTGCGCGGCTTTCAACCTCAAGCTCTTTCCTGAATATGTCGCGAAGTTCTGCGACAAGTCCCTTCGCCTCCATGACGAGTTCCTCGGAAGTCAAATTTTCTCCATTAAGAAGATTCAACCTACGGTGGACAGCAATTTCGGCTTCTGATTTTAGTTCGCTCATTTTACTTCTTGAATTTTTCTTCCATGATTTGACGGACAGCGGCGTTAACCACCTTCTCGAAATCGGCTTCCTGAATTTGACGTAACTTTGTCTCAGTGGCGGCACGCAGTTCTTCCTCGAATTTAGGTACAATGTTGTTGACTACAGCATTTACGCGTTCATCAATCTTGTCGAGCCAAATCTGGTTGACGGCATTTTTAACGGCACGTTCATATTCAGGCCTAAGCGTATAGGTGGAGCCATAGCCATAACTGCTCGCTTTTTCGTCAAAAAATTTCTTTTTAATTTCATTCTCGGCGTTGCACTTAGCCTTCTTTACCGCCTCGTTCACGTCGTAACTGTTCTCTACGTTCTTGATAAGACGCTTTGTGAGACTGTCAATGATAGCATTGTGCGCACGCACCTCAACGTCCGGTGAGGAAGCGAGGATTTGTTCAATAAGTTCCTTACTCTGTAAGGTAATCGTTACTTTATCCATAATGCAAATATACTAAATTTGTTTTAATAGCCAATTTTCAAGCGTTCCCGCTTTCTTTTCTTCTTTCTTCCTGTTGGTATAGTCGGGGCAATACCCTTCCTCACTTGTTGGTACATAAGGTTTATCATTCCCATTATGCATATAACATTTGCCAAATCGCGTTTGTTTTATACCTAGCGATTTCCAATAATCCCACCACCAACAATTTTTACAATATCCGTGATTCATTACTATTCAAATTCAGCCATTGATTTATTGAGCATTTCTTCGGCGTATTTTATTGCATCCTTGCATGAGTTTTCTACAATTTTCCTTATGGATTCCTTGCTTGTGCCGATAATCCAATTACCACTTTCTTCTTCGTCGTCCCAAGTCAAGACGTGCACATTCTTCGCAAAATTTTCTGAATAGATTACATAGTAGTCTTTATTTCCGTCCTCAGTAATAAAAAGACGAATACAATAAGGCTTTTGGTCGGTGTGTATAATCCACTTGCTGCTATATGCGGGCAACGTTGCGGGTTTCACCCTTTCTACTCTATCTAACTGATATTCATATAATTTATTACCACGCCATACCCATATGGCGTCGCCCTTTCTTAATGTTGAAAATTTCTTTGCCATAAATTTAATTGTTAAGCGTTACTTCAAAGCTCGCCGGCCTTCTTCTTGAAGTCATATACAAGTCCCCAATGGTTGTCCTTGAGCCAGTACTTAACCTTAGGCGGGTTGTCTTTATTTCCGCACATTGCGTACCATACATCAAACCTGGGCTCCGTATCACCCTCTTCCTGAATACCAAACCATGCATAGCCCTTTATCAGGTGATCGTCGGTAAGGATAAAATATAATCCCTCCTCGGTAGGAAGTTCGTCGTCTACGTCTACCCACCGCGCCTTTACAAGCTCTTCTTTGTCCACTTCAACATGAATGTCCTTCCTGAGCGCTGCTGCTATCATCATGTCTCCGCTCTTTATTTCAGACGCGTCGATATGCTTCGGCTCCCGATGTTCACCACAGTACTTTTCATCCATATTGTCCACAATGGACTTCACGGCTTTCGTAACGTCAGCGGGCTCCGCATAATATTTGTTGAAGCGGCGCTCAATCACCCGGCACATATTCTTAATGAATTCGTCGGTTTTTTCACGAAGGTAATCAAATACCTCGTTCTTGTTTTTGAATTTACGATTAAACATATTCTAAAATTTTGATAGCCATTCTTTTGTATGCTCTTCAAGTTTCTTCTTGTCGGATTCGAGATTTTTCTCCAAACATTCTTTCACAGCCTCCTTGCTTGTGCCGAGGATCTTGTATTCGTGCCACCCATCTGAACCCCATATGAATGCTTCTCTGTCAATACAATGGTCAAACACATGATATGAAGCGCCACCCTTCAATACCATGATAAACTCTCCTGACGGCTCAACTTCCCTCTCTTCTCCATCAATGTGCATAAAAGTTCTTACTGGCACGATATCTTGTATGCCATATTCGTACAGTTCTTGGAACCACCATATCCATACGGAATCGCCCGCGTTCAGTTCTGAAAATTTCTTTGCCATATTATTTTTCAATTTCATCCAGTTCAAGGTATTCTTCCGTTACCCTAATAACATATTGTATTTTGAATCGTTCACAATGGTAATCATTTCTTGCTTTTAGGCTCTCGTAAAAGTCGTTCGCCCGTTTTAATTTTTCTTTGAACTCTTCCTCGCCTTCGCAGAGTACATATCCGTTTCCGTTGACAATCCTATATTTTACGACAGGGTAATCTTCTTTTGTACGTTTTTTCTTTGCCATATTAATAATATTCAATTCTATGCAATGTTAATTTCCCGTATTCTGTCTCATACATAACCTGTGCGGCTTTTGCTTCTTTATAATTAAAGCATTGATAGACAGGGAACTTGTTTTTGTCTTTTAATGTATACAAAAATTGTTTCTTTTCCTTTGCCATATTAGTTTTTGTATTCGTAGATATACTTACAATTTATATCTTGTGTTGATGTAGATTGCATCAACTCCATTCTTCTTTGCCTCTTGCATCCAATTAAAGAATGCTTTTTGATAATCTTTCAAAGGTGGAGGTGCAATCCTATTTCCATCCTTATCTTGAAGCCAAAGAACATTATTGTAGAAATACTCAAAATCTACTTTTGCTTCTTCAATGTCAATATTGTTGCCCATAGTTGTTTTTGTATTCATGGATATACTTAATTGCAGATCATTGCTTGTATGAAATCTTCAATCCAAAATTTCCTATCATCTTCTGAAAAATTGGCTAAATTACATTCAAGCCAAAAACGAGCCTTCTCCATAAAGTCTTTCTCAGCTTGCATATAACCCTTTATAAAGTTCGTCCGTGGCCAATAGTTATCATCCATTGTGAAAGCACCTGCTGTAGAACTGCTCGACACGGGAAATGCTTCCATAGATTTTTTTTCTGCTCTTGTCATAGTTGTATGTATGTTCTTAGATATACTAGTTATTGTGGCATGGGCAACTCTCGCTATGTATAACAGTTGGAGGGTGTGATGATGTTTTTGAACTGAAAATAAGGTATTCGTGTCCTTCAATTACCATCTTCTCGACAACGTGGAAGGATTCGCCAACATTGTATCTGATTGGCCAGATTACCTCTTCATCAACCTTTATAGCCTTTTCTTTTTCGGGACCAGGCTTTGAACAACAGCCCGAAAGCAATATAACAGCAAGTAATAATACAATCTTTTTCATATCATTAATGTATTCATTTGATAAACTTACTTTTTTATGTATGGTAATTTTACACCGAGCATATCTTCAATTTCGAAGGGCTGCAGGTAGGTTAAAGCACATTCAAGATTTCCTATGTTATGCCTACAGTTTTCACAGTTTATATTTGTTGGAAAGTATGGGCAATAAATTGGTGTATTCATCTTACTCTTGGATATGGCGTTCTTAATAAATCGTAATCTCTGATAAAGTTTTCACACCTTCTGAGGTGGGTAATTTTCCTGTTGTTAAGAAGTCTGTCTTCTTGTGTTGCTAAGTCCTCGCAGGGATTCTTCAGGCATTCCCACAAGTGTTCCCCGAGCGCGTCGTACCACAATAGGTTCTTACACCATATGCACTTAACCAACTTTGAAGGAACGGGCTTCATTGGGTGTTTTGAAAAATGCTCCCCTATGCACTTGAACTCTTCGTCGGTTAATTCGTCGAACGGTTTCTTTAATAGTGCCTTCGTAAATCTCATAATTCATCAATATCATCGATATCGGGCCATTCCTTCTCTTCGGCTATGAGCTTTTTTAATTCCTCCCTTCTCAGTGCATTAAGCTTGTCTATCTTTACCTGTTCTTCGGAAAGATAGTTGCACATATCGCCGTATGTCTTAACTTTCCGAGCAAGTTCATAATATTCCTTTTTGTCAAAAAGATAACACACGCCTTCTTTATGTGTGTACGAATGGTATACCTGTTTTGTCTGATTGAAGAACAATCTCTGCAGTAATGGGAGTTCCGACGGAACAATCCTATAATAGACTGTTCTGAAGTCGTCCCATGGGTTGTAATCCAATATAAGTTCGATCTTTGCGTTTCTATCGTATGTCATAATTTCCAAGGCTTAAATGTAAAGTTTGACTCGTAACTTTCACAGTAAGCGGGTTGGTCGTACAAAACAGTCCATCCCATTTCCTCATAGAAAGGCTCAATGTCGAGCCAATGATTCTTATAGATTTCGTCTATCGGAAGGTTAACCCTGTCAATGATTTCCTTCTGATAAATGATAATCTGCGATTTGTTACCGTGCCATTTCTCTACGAGCAGGGAATTGATAGCTTCGAATATTTCGCCGGGAATTTGGCTTGTCCATTTCTGCTGAACTTCATTTGGGCTCAGCGGGTGTTTCTCGTAATCCATATTAATTAAGGCTTCCACAGGTTTCGTTACTCATTGAATCACTCTCGGAGGTGATGTCGAACGGGTTCGTAGTTGAACCCACAGGGCGTAAATATACGTCATAGGTTTTCATTACATTCGGTGTCAAGCCGAGCTTACCACGATAGAATAGAGAAGGCTCCTCTGACGTACCGATAATAACCTCAACGCAGTCGTAGTCGCATAGGTGATTCACAAATGGCGTTCCGCTTTCTGAAATGGTGATCAAAGGAATTACCAACTTATTATCATCACTAGTAATATCGGTAGTGTATTCCCACTGTTCATTGACAAACTTGACAACCACCTTATCGTAGTCAAATCCTTCAACCTTATTATATTGGAACGTAATACCTGCGTTTGCGTGCTTGAGTTCAATAGAAATTTTCTCGTCGTTCTTCGGCTCGAAGTTCCAATCCTTATAGACATAGAAGTCGAACGGGGCGTGATAACATCGCCCATAGTCGTACGTATCGAAAGAACCACCCAAGCAGTATAAGGTATTCTCTGTATCGTATATAACGGAATTAAGTGGTATCTCTTCTGAAACCGGGATACTTGGATAACGGCAGAACGGAACTCCGTACTCAATGCCCTTCTTTTCCACAATGCTCTTTCCGTCGGGAAGATAAATCATAGTTAATAGGTAGTGATATCCTTTCCTGAACTTGATAGATAAATCGCTGATATTGTCGAGCAAGCCGTAGCAATACTCGTGGTATGTCCAGCAGTCATGGTCAAAGTCCTCGTACTCGTAGATTGAGAACCCGTACAAGTCAAAAGGGCTTGAAGCCTTCGTAAGCGGCTCTTCGCCGACAAGGACTACGCCCTCTGCGCCGACAGAGAAACTAACGGTAACGAATACGTCCTCCTGTACCTCAGGAACAAGGGGCTCAATCTCAATGCTCTCGCAAGAAAACATTGCGAATGAGCAAACGATAATGGAAATCAGATAAATTAACTTTTTCATTTCTTAAAATTTTTATAAACCTTACAATGCAAAGATAGGAAATATTTTACAATTTACAAAAAAAAGATGGATTATTCGTCCATCTTCATTTCGCGAAGTATTTTCAACAGTCGTTCAAGTTCAAAATTTCGATATGCTGTCATTGCGTAGGTGTGCGGTTTGCAGTGGTTGTAGCCATACCGCTCGATATAGTTCTTGCAGGCTCGCTTGGTAATGAACGCACCCGTGAACGGTGTAACTTGCCACTTCTTATCAATATAGATAACGTCGTACACATTGTCCCATTTCAGACGTTCCGTCATAAACTCGTAAATGTCGTCAGCCGATTCCTTGTCAACGTCCGTCCACTCACTTTGAATGTCTGGCTCGTACTCGTGCAGAACCTCTTCTACCTCTTGAACGGCTTCCTCCACACTCCACTTCCCGTCGTCAAATCTAATGTACGGCTCTCCTCCGTAGTCACCGTCGGTGCCCCTGAAGTCTTCAACCTCTTCCTCAACGCCCCAGAATACGGGCTGAGCGTTTCCGTCTGTTTCCTGCGTATTCAGTTCGTGCTGTAATTCTTTCAGGAATTCATAATCCTGCTCATTTAGTTCAATTTTCTTCATGCTTTAACTTGCGTATGCTAAACGTTATCCACTTATTTTCCACGTCCTGAGGTACTTCCATTTCAGGGTGCTCGTCGATATATTCGTAATAATCTAATTCGGTATCCACTCCGTCCTTATTGATATAGGAACCATTCTTATAGTACTTTTCATAGTCCATGTCCATGAACCCTACATTGACGAAGTAATCGTTCTCCTTATCTTCTACATACTTCTGAAGGTATTTTATGAGAGCGTCCTGCGTATCGCAATAACCGTAATCAGAGAATCCCTGTTCAATACCGCTATATTCCTCGAATACGCCAAATTTCAACCAGAAATCTTGGAACAGATAGACATAGATTTCCGTATTGTCAAAGTGCACAACCTTATTCAGAAGGTTGATAGTGTCCTTTCGGCTTTCAGGAGTGTCCCAATGTTCCTCAATTACTTTCTCGTTTATTTTTAAATGTGGTATCATAGTTATTCTTGATCATATAAGTCGCTACTATCAAGCCTATCGTCCCAGTAATGGAGTTTGTCAATCTGTTTACACGCAATGGCAATCTTCGCTGCGTCCTCACGGTTAACCCACCTTCCGTATGAGGTGTAGAATCCGTCTGTATGACGGTCAACCTCCTTTCCGAATATGTGGAGTATTTCCGCATGGTGGCGGGCAATCCTGCAGTTGTAGATATCGTCATAAAGCCCGAACTCTTCTCGTAGGCTCGGGTGCTTGTAGCCAAGGCTCTTCTTGCAAGCAAACTCTGGCTTAACCTTGTATGCGGCAGCTATGATTCGCTCCATAATTTCATTTTATGTTTGTGAGTTCTCTTGTGATATCGCGGGTTCTGTGAAAGAAATACTTTTCGATATCAAGCCATTCGCAAAATCCGTACTTTTTCCCGTACCTATCTTGGAATAAGTTGTAATAGCTCCACAGAACCTTGTTTCCCCATTCATTGACGATGGAACGTTCTATCTGACTTGTACATGAAGCCATAACCTTCTTAATATACGCAAACTTATCCATCATGCCGAATTCGTGATAGAAAAGATTGTACGCGATTTCTTCTCTACGCCTGTTCATCGCTGTATTTTTCTTTAAGTTTAACTACGAGTTCCTTGATTGTTCCCACCGCCTGCTCAACATCGTAGATATCCGTTGAAAGGCTTTCGATTGCGTTGTTTACTTCGTCTACCCTGTCACAGACGTCTTCCAAGTCGTACGTTATCTTGTACCCCTTTTCGCCAAGAAGGAATGCAAATGCTTCCTCCACAACGCCGTCAACTTCCCTGACGACAAACCTCTCATAGCCAGACTCCTCGTTGTTCTTCTTGATAACGTTAAGCACGTCCTCTTCTGTCTGAAGCGACTTGCTGCGTCCAATATGGCGTTCTACGGTTTCTACACGGAAAACTTCACCTGTTTCTTTACTGACACTTACTAAAATTTTCATATGTTCTAAATTTTATCCAAAATGTTGTTCAATATATGCGTTGTATTCAGCGGCGATTTCATTAAATTCATTCCTATCAATCAGGCGATTTATCGCGTTGAGAAGGTGTTGGTCAGACATTTCCTTAATTGGGATTTCCTTACCCTCTTTTGTCCGCCATACAATTTCGCCTGCGTTTCTGCAACGAAGCCATGCTTCTTTCTTTAAGTCGTCAAGTGTTGCGTATTTCATATTGCAAATATAGGGATAGTTTTTAAATTTGCCTATTTTCATATGTTGAAATTGCGTTCGGGATTATCCTCTTATACGAAGGATCCTTCAACAACGGAGACGTAAGAATCATATCTGCAGTCGTTCTGTTCGTAGCAAAGGCAATGTTATAAAGGGACGCCAAGCGGGTAAGCGCCGACACGTCGTTCTGGTGCCCTTGCTGTATGAGGTTGTCGCAGAAGAAAATGAGAACGTCAATCTCTCCGTTAGCAATCATAGCGCCTATCTCCTGATCACCTCCAAGTGGGCCTGAATGGAGACGTGTTACTTTATCAGCTAAAGGATATTCATAATATGTTTCCCAAATTTCTCCTTCACTATTACCGCCAACACATGCGCCACTGGCTTTCCCTTTTATCTCTCTTAACATTTTGCCGGTGGTACCCGTAGCATATAATTTATGGTTTTTTAATTCATTTAAATTATATGTTACCCATTCTCTTAATTCATATTTTCTACTGTCGTGCGCTACTAATGCTATGTTCATTTCTTATAGTCGAATAAATAATGTGATACTTCAAATGCTTTAAATCTTCCCTTATATCGTTCCTCAAGATATTCAATAAATTCAACCCTGCTGAGGTAATTGAAAATCCATCCGTCAAGAACGTTGTTTTTAGTTATCGGAGAATCAAGGTAATCGTCTTCTACGGCGTCCATTAAATCATAAACTTCCTTCCCCTTAAACTTTTCAAAGTATGGTTCAAAGTCAATCTTGTCGAGAGCATCGTATTGAACCTTCATTGTTTTTTCGTATTCGTCCATTATGATATTGTTCCAAACCTATTCTTTATTACCTTTGCACCCTTTACAATTGCGTCAAAATATCTGCTCAGGGTGAGTGTTCCGACGCCATCTTTAACCATTCTCTTTATCGGCGTAGACCTACGGTCCGTGCTCTTAAGATAAATTACACTGTCAACAAACAGGACGCGATATCTTGTTTTGTAAGAATCGTACGGCTCTGAGGGAAGTTGGTGCCCAAAGGCATCCGTCTCTATGAAACGATGGCTATAAAGAAGTTCCAACGCCGATTCGGGGCATTCTGAAATGTCCTTGATAACGACTGGTTCCAGCGTAAGGATTTCATTCTGACGCTTCAATATCTCGTTAAGTATCTCTTTGTCAATGGAATCGCTGAGTTCCTTAACCATTTTTTCAGTCTGCTCCTTCTCTTCCTTCTCATATGCAGCTATCTGCTCTTCTGTAAGAGGTTCCTTCGTGAACACCTCGGTTGCGCCGAATACGTACTTATGGTATCCCATTTCCACGAATCCGTCAGACAACGATTGAAAATTGAGAACACGGCAACTGCCGTCGTCACTAGGAGTAGATTTATCAAGAATAATTTTAAACGCGTCCTTCATTTTTATCTTTGATTTTATTAAACAATTCCGGGTTGTCAATAATGTTTCCGATAACTTCTATGTTAATCGGCTTTCCGTCGATATGCGTGCCAACCATCTCACCAAGCGGGCGGTAACTACTATTCCATTGAATAGGAATAACACTGCAGTCAATGAAGAAATACCCGTTGTCATGCCACCGCACAACGCCGAACGGCTCATTGGAAAATGCAGTTTTGAGGACATCGAATTCGTAAATTTCTTTTCCGTTGATATCCTTCAATCCTGTATATTGGCAAAGTGTGTTCTGATCAACATTATAGATATGGTCAAGGATTCTCTTATAAACCCACTCGCCACACATATCCTTATATTTGAATTTTATCTCTCTCATTTTTTAACTTTTACAACTGCATATCTTATTGGCATCCATTGGCCTTCAACTTTTTCCTCTACGTCAAACCCGTTCTCTCGGAGATAATCGAGAGTCTCAGGGAATACCACCCAATCATCAGGCAAGTCAGTCCAATCAAGAAATAACTCGCAAGAATCTTTTCCGCAGGAAAACGCCTCTTTTATCTGTTCGAGTGCTTCGTCAATGTTCTTCTGTTTTGCAGTCTTACCTTCAGGGTGAAACTGATTAAATAAATCTTCTGCTAAACTCATTTTTTTATTATCAAGTAAATCTTTGAATTCTTTACATTTACGCAATGCTTCATCAACGATCACATATGTAACTTCTGTATGGTTCCAATCATCCCTTCGCAAAAAAACCATTGCGACAAGTCTGTTATCAACTACAAGTTGTGCAATTTTATCGTCAGTAATATGGTTTTCAATTAAGTCATAATTGACAGCCCTATACCTTATCTCAACCTCAGGATAAGTCTCCGAAAGCTTATACTTTTGAGATAACTTCAATAGGAACTCATGAACCATCGTTCCCTCATTATCATCAACGTATCTGCACTGAGAGACAGTTCTCTTACTTAACATGGCGTTTTGAAAGAATATCCTTCAATTGTCTCGAATAGAACACAACGCCCTCGTCGGTAATGGAGCCGCCATCATTGAACGAATCAACAATTTCCTTAAGTTTCTCCTCGAACTCGTCAAATTTCCTTATAAGAACGAGATTGAGAAGTTCTCCGTTATGCGGCTTGGCGACGGTTCCGTCCTCGTGATACTTAAATGCCGTCGTGACAGATTCTCCCTCGAGTTGAATAAGCCCAACAATAGGACAGTAGCCGTCGGCATCCCAACAGATAATGCGAACCTTGTCGCCGTCAAGAGTTCTCACAAGCATTTTTCCGCTCTCAATTTCTGAACGGAACTTAATATTAAAAGGTATCTTATCTCTCACCATACAATACAAATATACCAACTTTATTCGAGAAAAGCAAAAGCCGTAGATTAACTCTGCGGCTCCTCTTCCTTATTCTTACCCGTTAAATCGAAGTTCTTCAGCGCTTCAAGTTCCTCGTCAATGGTTGCTTCAAGTTCGTCGATTGCCTCAAGTTCTCCCTGATAGTAATCGTAGTTGAAGTTGTGGATATCGTGCCCACGCTCATTGATAAGCCCCTGAATATAGGCACGCTTATCGTCAAATGCCGCTCTCATTTTATGGAGCTCGTGTACCTCAGCGTTCTTGTAAACGACTATCGCGCTTACAACTAAAAGAATGATTGTTAAAACAAAAAGCCACATATTTTAATATAATTTGTTATAACAAATATACATTTTTTCGGTATATTTATCTTATATGAAACTTATAAAATGTACATTCGATGATTTTTGTAAATGGTTTCAAGGTACGGACTTGGAGCCGAAGTTTCCGTTGATATCGAGGAAGTTCAGATCATACAAGAACGGGCAGATACAAGAAGTATACAGATTGGCTAAGGACGGAGTTACCGTAGGAATAACTTTTTGTGGCGAATCGCCCACAAATTTCTATCGGATACACTTGTTTGAAATCAATTCAGATTATCACAGGCAAGGTATAGGAACAGAATTCTATAAACTCGTGTCAGAACAAATAGGAAGCAGGGCAATAACGTTGGCATATGCCGGCGAAAAGGACGGAGAAGCGCATTCATTCTGGACTAAAATGGGCTTTGTTCAACGGTTCTCTGACGGACGTTCCCACGAAATGATAAACAAAGAATACGCGTCATTAAGTAGACGTTACGCAAGCACAAAGATAGGACACGCGAAAATCAGAACGGTTATTAAAGAAACTGAAAGAAAGGTTGAGATAATCAGAATAAATTTAGAAACTAATGAGCAAATCAGTTAAATGGAATACATTGGATACTCTCTTCGAGAATCTTCCTGAGAATGGATCAATCAATATAATCATTGCTGAGTTCGGAGAGGACGGAATTGAGACGATAGACTTCAACTCCTACGCACATAAGATATTGGACGGGAAAGGAATGCACGTTGACGTATCGGTGGTTGAATATCCTACGCATTGGATATTAAGGGATAAACTTGTTTCGTACCTTGAACAGCACCCTCACGAAAAATATAAATATGAGCAACTGAAGGAACCGCCAGTAACATATTGGTAAAAGAAAAAGCCGCAGGAGAACCTGCGGTTTAACTACACATAGAAAAGTTCAATTTCTGTGTCTGGACCACAATTTGCTTCATCAAAGTTGTAGTCTGGGTCTACGGTTGTTATCATCGCACCCGTGATATAATAGTCTTCCCCGTCAAGACGGAATTTAACTTGTGACTCTCTACTTTGATAGTCACCCTTTACTTCTGCAAGTTTCTGAAGTCTTGCAATAAGTTCCATCAGTGTTAGTGGCTCGCCTGTTGCTTTCATGTTATTTATTTTTTGAAAATCATTTTTAATTTTTTGAAAGCCCTTTTTAGTTTGAAGCAAATTGCCTGTTTTTTTGAAGGTGCCGGAATGTAATCTCCTTCTATTACCATTGAATCGGCGTCATTATAGAATCTATCACCTTTGTTGTATATTTCCGTGCAAGAACCTCTGTCGTATTTTTGTAAAAGTTTTTTACTTGTTACATAGAACCAAGGGCCATCGTATACGTCATATCTAAGCCCATCTTGGTTAAGCTTTATTGCTTTTTCAAATGAAACAATTTTATTTTTCATAAACAATTAATACTAATCTAGAATATCCGTTAATTTCTCTTCCATTATGATAATACGTTCTAATGGACTCGTTATTATATACCGCCACAATGGGCTCGTATTTTGCGCCGCTTTCAAACGATAGTATATCAATTTTTCCGCCATTTTGGGTTTCTATCCTATCTGGATACTGAAGGTGTTTTGCCTTTTCAAAATCAAATGGTAATATGTGGAAATTTTTACTCATATACTACTTTATTTTGTTCCACACGTAATTGGCGAACGCCCATGCTGTGTCAGTAAGTTCTTCCTTGTTCTCACCCTGGAATACATCATACCACTCGGCAAGTTCATTGTAAGTTGAATCGCTAAGCGTACTCCTCCAATCAGGATTCTCTTTTTCAAAAACAGAAAAAGCTAATTCAAACGCTTCGTTTTTTGGTACATTACAGTAGAATAGTGGGTGCCAGGGGAAGTTCTCTACCAACATTGCCACATGTTTGTTACTACCATTTGCCATACTGTCGAGCGACACCATTGTTAGTTTCAGGCGTTCTTTCCTGCTGTCAAATGATTTTCCCAAGACAATGGGGCAATCACAGCCAGCAATTTCCCTTAGCTCCTTGAGACGTTCTATGAGACCATCAAGTGTCATTAGTTTGTTATTCATAATATAATTTATTATATTCCAAATATATTCAGATACGTCGAGAATCTGTTGAGGTGCTCGGCGAGTATTTGATCCGTTTTATATTGCTCGATAGCAGCCTTCCTATCTTCCTCGTTCATATCACAGAACTCCTGCAGGCGACGGTTCCAATCCTCGTATTGGTCAACCTTATCCCTGAGGGCGATGTTCTCGTCAACCTTTTCACGGAGTTTCTTCTGTAACTCGTAGTTCTCGTTGGCAAGCTTTTCTAAACGTTCCTTATATGATGCAAGATCATCATTGAACTTCTTTTGCAGCTTATTACGCAGGGTTCCCTCGATTTCTTTTTTTGTTTGCTTCTTCATAACAAATTTATTTACAACGCAAAGATAGGAATAAAATTGATAAGATCAAAATTTTTCAATATCTTTGCAATATGAATACTTACAGTGGAAATATCACGCCGGCGGCTGACACTATCTTTGTGTTCGGCTCTAACCCCGAGGGGCGTCACGGAGCCGGCTCCGCATATGTTGCGGTTAAACAGTTCGGCGCCAAATATGGACAGGGAGAAGGACTGCAGGGTAGTGCATACGCACTTCCTACTACTGAACTTCGTTGGAACCTTCGCGGAAAGGAACATTCTATGGACGAGGACGTAATCGTAGAGAATATCAAGCGAATGTATTCCTGCGCCCGTCAGAATCCTGAGAAGAAATTCAAGGTAGCGTACCGCAATCAACCAAATGAGGTTACGCTTTGCGGATACTCCGGAAAGGAACTTATGACATTGTTCAAGGAAGCGGCTGGAGAAGAAGGCTATCCCGGCAATATCTATTTCTCGGAAGAGTGGGCTAACTCAGGTATCCTTTAACAATTAAACCCGCAGAAAACTGCGGGTTATTTGTTTGATATGTAATTTGTTAATGTTTTTGGCTGCGAGTGGAGAATGTATCCAGCCTCCTCTTTAATCATTTCATTGCAAACAGCCTCTATCTCAGAGCGTGGGTATCCTGTTAAAAACATATGGTGTGCCCTGTTTACTACTTTGTTTAATAGTGTTCCAACCTTCGTACTATATTCGCTCATTAACATAATTAGTCAATCGTTTCATATCACAGTCAGGTTCGTACTTCATAACCGCTTCAAGTATTTCCTTGAAAGTGTATCCTCTTCTGCTTAATTCTGCGATGTATTTTGTTATTTTATCATGGTTATTAAGATTCGCTATCATTACTTAATACCTCCTCAATCTTCTTAGCGGCGGCGAGGCAGCACTCGCGGTACACCCTTTCTTTATCCGTATCGGGGTTGATTTTTCCCATAGCGATAGAACACTCCCGCTCGGTATAAGTCTGACAGAAAGTATAGAATTTCTCTGCGTCAGTCAGTTCGTCAATGTATCCGTCAATGGATATCATTTCAAGAATGGCGAATACCATAACTGATGGGTTGTAATAACTGTTGATCACATCGGCATCTTCAAGATTATTCTCGATAATATAGTTACAAACGAATTGTACGTTCTTCAAGAATGCCGAGAATTGCTCTTCGTTCATTCCGTGACGTGAAGGGTATCCATGTTCCCTAAGATAATCTTCTGATGTTGCTAATTTAATATCTTCTGCTGTTGTCATATTTTGAAATATAGAACTTTCTAATTGAAAATGAACCAATTCTCCCGGCACTGAGGTTGCTTCAATTCCTACCTCGCCAACAGAATCCGGGTGCCCGACGAGCGCAGCATGAGCGTCTGGTGTAAAGCGTATGTTGTAATGCGCATACGAATCAACGTTTGTCGGAAATTTCATTAATAAATCTCTCATCTCTACCCGTTATATAGTAGATAAAGGCCCCTTTAATGGGCCTTTATCCTTTTTCTGTGAACAGTTTAAACCACTTACTGTGCAGAACCACTCTTTTTAGGAAGTTTGAGAGGCTCAAGTTCGCCGAGTTCCTTGCTACGCCACAGGCTGTACCAACCGCTGTCCCACTGTGAACGGTGCTTTGCAATTTTCTCGTTAATGTTGATTATCTTCTCTGTTACGTCGAATGTGTTACCGTAATCATCGCCACGTTCATAATCATCGATAAGTTCCTTCGTGAACTCATAGTCAGTCTTAAACGCGGCGAAATCTGCCTTAATGCCCGCTGTTGTCAATCCGACGATAAGAAGGATAAAAGCTCCGGTGAATCCGAGCCCACAGCCAAATCCCTCAGTATCTACTGTGTAACTGTTAGTGCCAATGATAAAAAGAACAAGCCCAAGTACAAAAAGTACGATTCCAATAATAAGCCAATACATAATTTTTAATTTTTAAGTGTTAAACGTTATTGTAATTTGATATTAAGTTGCGTAAGCGTAAAATCATCTATCGTTCCATCTTCATTAATTGTTCCATACCCCGCTGGCGAAATCGAAATCGGCGCCTCAGCGCGAATCAATTCTCCAAGAATTTTTCCATTAGGTGTCTGGATGGATTCTATTTTTCCGTACATATCATCGCCTTCCCTCCAAGTTTCCTTGATTATGCCGGCGGCATCTCCTAAACTAGACGATTCAGAGCCTTCAAACCGAACGATTTTATTGTTGCCGTTTTTGAGAAACTCATTAAAAACATCTTCGCTTATTTTCATCCCATTTCGGGATGCATTGTCTTTCGTAAATAATTTAACCGTTACTTCCATTATACCTTTGTGCTAATTGTTTTAATTCTGAAAACGCTGCTTCTTTCTCCTTGTCGTTCTCTTCATAGAAGTAGGTAACAAGCGCATTGAGAATGGGAGCCGCCTTCCTGTTTGCAAGCGAGGTTGCGAGGAATACGCCGTAGTTCATACAACCGCGTTCCGTGTGGTAGCTGTCGTTCTTCAAAATGTTGAAACGAGGTATCTTTCCACCGAGAACAGGTTCCGACGGATTATCTACGAAATCTTCCTTATCTATTAAATTCTTAGCTTTCATTTCGTTGCAAATATAAGACTTATTTCCCTATTTTCAAAATTGTGGGCGTTTCTTATCTTCAATGGTATATGTTTCAATAAACTTTCCTTTGTCTTTTACGATAAGTTCTCCGTGCTGTCTGAACTGATATTCATCCTTCACAAGGTTGCATTCGTCAATTATGAAGTAATCAATATCTCCGAAACCCCTGCATACGTTTGCATCGTGCCCGTCAAAGGTTTTAATCCTTGAACCATTGTAAAGCGTTATTCCCTCGAGGGCTCTCATTTTATATAGCGATTCCTTTGCCGGGCAGATAGCCAGTTCCTTTTGGAGTTGATCAATAAACATTCCTACGCGTTCAAGAATAAACTTGCGCGTCGATCCGTTAGGCGCAACGAATATTGTCTTCGTATTTCTCTTCAAATATGATTTTACGGCGATATAAGCCGCCAATACGCTTGTTATACCGTCGCACCTATACTTCGGGTACACGATACGTTCATTGTCTTCTATGAGCCGTATTATGTCCTTCTGTACGACGTTCGGTTCGAACGGAACGATAACATTCTCCGTCTGTTTATACGTGGGTATCCGCATGAGACTGCCTATTGTCTCAACAGGGTTAACCTGTAAGAATTTATTCGCCTTGAACCTCAGCAACAATTCCTTGAAGAATTCTTCTTCCGACGTATATACCGTTCCATCATTAACCTCTAATAACATTGCTTCATAAGTTTCCTTCACGAAAAGCATGTCCTGCCAAGAAAGGCAATCAAGGGATTTGAATATGTTTAATTTATCCATAATATATTAGTTTTAATACAACAAATATACAATAAATTAGGTATTTATATTATAAATGTGTGGCAGAATATGAACGTAACACCTCAAATGATAACAAGCCTTGGACCAGGTGAAATTTTCGTTTTCGGGAGCAATCTTAAGGGATTGCACGGAGGCGGCGCTGCTAAGGCTGCAATGAAGTTCGGCGCTGAATGGGGTAACGGCGTTGGGATCCAAGGACAGACATACGCAATACCTACGCTTTCTCTTCCCGGTGGGGCGCCTGAGCATATGCTTCCTGTCCCTGAGATTGGTAAATATGTGAATGAGTTTATCAGGTATGCTGCCCACCACCCCGAAAATCATTTCTACGTAACCCCAATTGGGTGTGGCATTGCGGGATTCACCCCTGCTCAGATTGCTCCTCTATTCAAGGACGCGCTTAAACTTGATAATGTATCATTACCTGAGGATTTCTTGAAGGTACTGCAGCCGTTAACAATGAGCAGATTCAAAAATCTTCTTGCAAATTCGATAAGAAAGATTCTTAAAGAAGAAGGGTATATTTGACATACTCCCACGAATGAATTCGTGGGATTCTTAGGATTTTACAAACACCGCGGCCCGCGAGGGTTGCGGATTTATTTTGCCACCTAATTCGTCGATGCCCCGACGAAGTATATTGCTAGCAGCAAGCAAGTCCCTGTCATGGTGTGCCCCGCACACGGGGCATATCCACTCCCTGTCCGTCAGCTTAAGTTCCTTGTTCACATGGCCGCATGTGCATGTCTTCGAAGACGGATAGTACCTGTCTATCTTGTGCACGGTACAGCCGTATTTGTCTGCGACATTCATAAGAATGCTTATGAATTCACCGTGCGCCATATCGTGCATTTTCCTTCCCAACCTACGGCACATTCCATCTAGACTCAAGTCCTCGATGAATATGTTGTCGTAGAGACAGCACACTTCGTGCGCGAGCTTCCACTGCCAATCCGTGCGCGAGTTGCACACCTTTTCGTAACAACGGTTGAGCTCCGCCTTGCGGCGCTTGCGGTTGTTCGAGCCATGCTGCGCCCGAGACAGTTTCCTCGAAGCCCTGCGAAGCGTTGCGAGGTTGTGCTTGAGGAACTCCGGGTTTTCCACGTGACTGCCGTCCGAAAGTGTCATATACGTCTTGAGCCCGAAATCTATGCCGACGGATGCACCATTGTGTGTCTTTCCGTAGCGTTTCGGTTCTGCGTCCGTGACTACCGTTATATAGTAGTCACCAATATGGCTTTTCTTTACGGACAGGCGCTTCACCTCGCCCCTGATGGGGCGGCTGAGCGAAAACCTGAACGTCTTGCCTATTTTGTTTATCTTAAAAGTGTTTCCCTTCAGCACGAAGCCACCCTGCTTGTAGACGATGCTAGAAAAGTCCTCGAATCTTTTGAACTTCGGCGGGCGTTTCGCCGTATGTTCGAAGAAACGCCTGTACGCCAAGTCAAGGCGTTCTATCACTTCCTGAACGCTTTGCGAATGCATACCGTTCATCTTATAGCGCTTTGCAAAGCGCGTCTTCATGCGGTTCCCGCTGACGTACTTATGAAACAGGGAGTAATAACGTTTCTGAAGGGCAAGGCAATGATTCCACACGAAGCACGCTTCGCGCAGTAGGGCGTCCAACTCTTTGGTACGCTTGCTCTTGTAGAGTTTGTACTTGTAGGTTATCATTGTCTTTTATTGTTATCTTATAACAATAAATACTTTTTGCTTTGCAAAAAAGTTGTATTTTTCAAAAAAAAATGTTTATATTTGCAAAAAACGGGATTCATCCCGACGGCTAAAGCCGTTGGTTTTCTCCCGAGTTTATCATAAAAACAATGGGTAGCAATTTGCTACCCATTATTCTTTTCCTTCACCTGTTCCATTAATTCGTCAAATACTTTCTGTAAGTCATTTAACTTCTCCTGAACCTGAGCGTACTGTTCTTCATTCAATAGTACGGGGTTGATACATTCAAGCCTTGTCTCCTGTTCCCGTACAGGGAGAATAACCATTTGAACCGATTCGTCTTTTATCCTCTCGAATGCATCAGTCACAGTTGAGAGATATTCATACGTGTCTTCAATTGGAATTCTGCTTACGTCAACGTAAAGCACGAGGAAAATTTTATCTTTTATTAGCATCTTCAAGAACAACTATATATCCAACATTATATTTAAAGTAAATTTTCTTCACAACCTTATCGGGCTGCTTATCCTCGCAAGACAAATCCCTCACGGTATCTCCAAGATACAATGGGCTACCAAACCCATCGCTATCCAACGACACAATAGTCTCGCCACGATTATGGGAATCATAATTTAGGTATACCGGCATCCAATCCTCTGCAGGGACGAAAAGCCATTCGCCATTTGTATCTGTTTCAACGAGCTTGTGCTCCTTGGTTTCGTCGTAAATGTTACGACGTATAATAATTTCTTTCATCGTACCTTTGCGTCTACTGCGGTTATTACATAAGTTGTATCGGTAACTGAACCGTGCCTGATAATAGTATCAATAGTCGGAGGCGTTTTTGTCTCGACGATAGTCACATCAACATTCTCTTGTCCATTCCTCTTTTCAATATTATGAATGAGAAGAACCGTATTAAGACAAAGTAATAACGCGCCAAGGATTCCGGTTCCTACCTGGTCAAAGATGAAGGCAATGATGAGCATGGCAATGCAAAAAACAATTCCAAGAATGTTAATAACAATCATATTTTTAAAATTTTAAATTACTACACAAATATAATAATAAATTTTTTGAAACGCAAATTTTATGAGCCGGAAGCAGGATTCGAACCTGCGTGCCACATAAGTGAGTCGGATTACGAAACCGATGGAGTCACCACTGTCCCATTCCGGCGCTATTTGTCGTATTTTTTTCTTCGATAATACTTATTTCATCGACGGGTATCCAATAAGCCTCGTCTTTCCCAAAGCTAACGAGAACCTTTCCGAATTCAACTTTCGAAATTGTGTATCCGACTTTTCCACGCGTATATTTTCCATCCTTATCGTTCTTTACGCAATAAACCTTTCTGGTTTCTGTGTTGATAAGATGGATTTTAATTTCTTCTTGCCTCTCGAATAATTTCAAAGAAGCAATTATAACGGAAATGATTAAAATAAGTAATAGTACTATCATATCTATTCAACAAGTTTAAGACCCTGAAACAGAAGCCCTGTATCTTCCTGAACGGCGATTGCGGTTACGGTTCCATTAAGATCCGGCTCATTGAAAGCGGTATAAGGAATTCCGAGTTCATCGAATTTCGCCATCCAATAATAAGTATCTGCCCACAAATAAATTAGATACTCATTATTCCACTTTTGATCGCCATTCTCCATGACGAACTTCGCTACGGCGTGCCCCGCCTGAACGCACCCGTAGATAGGATTAAGTCTCTTGTTAACAAGGACATAAAGCCTCTTTGAAATTTCGCTGTTATTATAATTTACAATTGTCTCCATATATTATTTCTTTTTAATTACTGTCTTGAATGTGTTATAGAAGTGATTTTTACTTTGCGTTCCATCCTTCTTTAGTTTTGCAACAATCGGAACAACGTTTCCGTATTCCATCCTGTTTCCAAGATAGATTCCTTCTTTAAATTTTCCATTTCCACATTGATCAAAAAGAATATGCTCGCCGATATCGAAGCGATTATCCCTTTCAAAAAGTTCTTTTTTCTTCTTTGAAATCAGAGATTCTATCTGTCTTTTCAGTTCGGTAAGCTCGTAAATCTCCTCTTCAAGGGTTGTTGTTAAGCCTTCAGCCTCCTTGCAGCAGGTGGCGACGTGCTCAATGAAATCCGCGTCCTCCATTTTGCCGTATTCTTTCATAATCGCACGAACGGCAACTAAGTAGCGATATAATTCATTATTCTTCATCTTCGTTTATTACATTAATTTGGCACATTTTCATAATCTCCAACGCAGCCTTATGTGTTTCTTTGGTAACACCGGCGCAGCAGGAGGCGTCAACCGTAATCTCAGCCTGTTCGTAGAACGCCGTCTTGATAAGCATTGCATTACTGACGACGCAAATGTCCGTGCAGAAGCCAACGATTTCAATATCACATTCTTCTAAGTGCCCGTACTCTTTTCCGTAACTGAACACCATCTGTTCTATTAATTCCAGACTTCCGAATGTTGGCTTCTGAAAAGAGAAAACAAGAATATTTCTGAGTTTTGCGTCTTCAAGCGCCGCCTTGACATTCGGCTCAAGTTCCCAACCTTCAGTTGCATACTGACAGTGAGGAACCGGAAGTTTATTTCCTTCCTTAGTATCAAGGTAGTCAGTACTATGGGTATCAAGCGTTACACAAATGCAATCACCCTTAAAGTTGCGAATCTTCTTGACGATATTCTGAACCTTTTTAATGGCTTCCTCGTTCCTGAGGGCGCCTGTAATGAAATCGTTCTGTACGTCAACGACGACTAATATTTTCTTTGCTTCACTCATAATACCTAATTTTAAATATACTATTTTTATTCGACTCGTTTGCCTGTCACTCGCATATGGAGCGTAGAGAAGTCCCCGTTGAACACAAGGGAACCCCACTTGAAGGCGTCTGTCATATCCTGTCCGACTTTAACTCTGTTGTAGAAATCCTTGGTAACAGGAAATTCAACCTCAATAGCATTCATGTCGTTCTTGATATGCTCAAAGATATCCAAGGTGAATGTACCCTGTTTGATCGTGAACTTCACGATATACCTTGGCTCGCGTCCGCTCTTAAGGACATTGCGCTCTTGCCTTAGGCTTGTAACCTCAGCACGAAGGTTGCTAATCTGCTGTGTCAACTCATACTTGCTGTTCTCGAGCTTGTGGCATTCGTTTGTGAGCGAAATAAGATTGTCCTCAGTATAGCAAGAAGTCATGAGGAACATTGCAGCCACGATAAATAAAGCCTTTTTCATACTGCAAAGATAGGAAATTTATTTCGAAGGTCCAAATAATTCGTCTTCAAATTTAAAGAAATTGAACTCTTGATTGTATTTCTGTATCTCGTGCGCAAGTGCCCGCACCATCCTGTTCTGGTGATACAAGTCCCTGTGCAGTTGTTCGTCTGACTTCCTCCTCTGTTCCTCCAACTCGTGATATGCCTTCCTGTAACCTTCAAGTTCATTCTCCAAGTCCTTGTAAACCCTCCCCTGTCCTTTCGCTTCAAGTTCGGCTTCAAGCTTCTCTCTCCAAAATTTCTTGTCTTCCCACGCTTTCTTGCACTTCCTACGCCAACTGTCCATGTTGTAGTAGAACTTCTCTCCGAAGTTGAGAGATTCGTCGGAATATTTCTCCTTATGCAGACATGGTGCGCTTTTCTTAATAGTCAGCCCCCCATATTCGTTAACGTAGATAAGTCCGGCGTATTCAGGAACATCCTCTACCGATATTAAGTCGGTAGGAACGGCATAGTAGAAGTAATTGGGGCGCTTATGTACACCTACAAGATATCTTTCACTATTATCAGCCCATTTGTGGAATGACTGCTCAGCCCACGCGCCAAGTTTCTTATTATCTTCGAGTAACTCATAGTATTTCGGGAGATATTTATCCCCGTATTTTTCTTCTCCCTCAAGGATTATATGTTTATCCTTCTTGTGTTTGAAGTCATTCTTGAAGTCTGCCTTCGAAATTTTTATCTCGAATTCATAGATATATCCTGATTTTGTTTCAAGAAGTTTATCGCTTTCCCACCCAAAAACGTAAAGCCCGTCAATGTTATATTTGACGGAATTATATGCGAAAAACGTATTTAGGGCTTCCTGTATGAAGCCCTCTGAAAATTTAAAATCGGAGCATTTCTTATTTGTCTTTCTGCTGCCCATTAGATTGTCCCTGTACATTCTGTATTGTTATCTTCTGATAGAAGAAGGTGCACGTCATCGCAGTTCTCCTTTGTGCATCCGTCACCACCGCCAAATGATACCCAATACAGCGGGTAGCCTACATAGTCGTAGATACCAAGTACTTCGGCGTCCTGATTGAACTCCTGCAGTTTTTCAATAAGTTCCTTTACTTTCATTTGTCCTTATGCTTAAAATATTCTATTACTTCTTCCTTTGAATGATATGCAGGGCGTTTTTCTACTGGAATCTTCTCATATAGGAGGTTAAACGCCTTCTTGCTTTTTCTCCTGTTGAAACTGCTGCCGATAAGTGTTCCCTCGTTCCATACGGAAGCCCTTTCATCGGCCATACTTAAAAGAACGGAACACACGCAAGTACTATCTTTGTCGTACAATTTAAATTTTGCGTAGCTATCGCCTGCATGGTCGAGTACAAATTCGTCAGAATGTTTGATAACGCCGTTCCATACCCTCCTATCTGACGTTGAATAGGCTACGCAGGGAAGAATGACTATCAACAACAGGAATACGCTGATTAAATAAAGCGGAAAATTGTCAATTTTGCCAATCGTTTTCATGTTTATCCTAATTTAATTTCAAAAATTGCACGAATGGTTCTACCCTCAGGAAAATACTTCGCCTTCGTAACGGTTTCAATCATAATGAGGGGGCAACTGAATCTCCACAAGCCTGCGTTCGGAGCGGCTTCCAATGTATTGATATCCCTGTCATAGTCATACACTGTTGTACAAGCCTCACGCTCTATACTCTTCTGTATTGAGTGGTCATTAATAAGCTCTTTCTTGGCGTCTTCATAATTTTCGAATGCGCTTGCAATTTCGCCACTTGGGTTTCCGTTTTCCCAATGCTCAATGACGTAAAGATATACCGTTTTATTTTTCATTGTCGTAGATACTAAGGTTGTCCGAAACTTCTCCTGTAAGTCTGCGTATCTCTAACTCGCGCAGGAACGCCTTTTTTACGTACCATTCAGCCTTCTTACGAAGTACTATGCTCTCTTTATACAGATTCTTGAAACAAACGTCGCCAAGGCGTATTGCTATTTCGTAATCAGCGTATAATGCGGCAGATTGTTCGAAAAAAGATATAGCTTGATCACGATAATATTCGCGTCTCTCAATTTTACGCTTTAGAAATTTTACTTTTAATGCATTCATGCTAATATGTATTTGGATTTCTTGCAGAGAAAAATTCTACTTCATACATTCCGTGACGATTATCTCTGATAAACCTGCAAAGCCCCGTCTCAATACCGCCATTACCTGTTCCATTGCAGTAGTAGTTGAACGGATACAACGATTTAGCCCACAGAAGAACACCTTTAAAATCTTCCTTTGTGTACTTATCTTTCACGGGGATAAGGATATCGCGATGAGGGTCGTAATAGCTAAAATACTTTTTATCAACAACCCGCTCTCCCATTATCTCATTAAGTTCCTTATTAAGCCAGCAATCCTGTTTAATATAGAACAGGCCCTTATTTCCCGTACATTGAATGGCAATGTCGTCAATCGTAAACGTATCATCGTCCTTCAACGGCTTTGCTCCAACCATAGTGGCTGCCGCGAGCGCACTGAACCCAAACAGGTTCTTTAGAAAGTTTCTTCGTTGCATATGCGTCTGAATATTTTAATCTCGTTATTGTGAACATAAACAGAATCACCTATTTCAGCCTTGTCGAACATCTCCTTCTTTACACCTACGCATCTTTTCCTACCATCTTTTCCAAATACGATTTTGCGCGTTTCAGGATGAGATAACGGAATAAGCATAATAGTCTTTCCATTGTATACCGGTTGATAAATAACGCGGGCTGGAGTATATACCTTACGGATCGCGTACCCGCTGTCTAATCTTTCTGCGCACGATACGAAAACGCAGAGAGCCAAAATAACTGATAATAAGGTGATAAATGTTGCTTTCATACTGCAAATATAATGAAAATTTCCCTATTATACAAAAAATGGGAACAGCTCACTATTCCACTAAGACTGTTCCCAAAAATTGCAATAAAGTTATAAAAGGATGTGTTATGTTTTTGTACAACCGCCAGGCGTCGAACCTGAAGCCCTACAAGCATAAGTACTTTAAGCTGTTTCCTTATGGATCCGAATCTAACGGCGCAGCGACGGGAGCTACCCGTAAGCCAATGTTCAGTTGTATGTGTCTGTTCGTTATTTGTGAACAATGGTAATTTAGTGAACAACTACCAATTGTCAACGTTCGTAATATCCTCTTCCGCCCCGCATCCGTGACATTTGCATTGAAAGATATTTCCAAGCCCCGTGCCCCTGACATTTATGGAAATTCCACCGCCAATCGCGCCAAATTTACCTCTTACGCATTTCAGGTGCCTCTCCTTGAAGTCGTCAAATCTCCAAGCCTCAATCTCGTCAAGCACTATAGTCATTGGCTTGGTTATAGTCAATTTATCGTCAGGAGGATACTCGTCATTTTTAATAACGGGCATTTTCTCCGGCTTCTTCTTGAATAAATTGAACATATGTTGTTTTAAAATTTTTGTCAGTTGAGCCGTTCTGTCGTGGGCGTGATGGCGCCCCACGGCTCATAGTCATATAATCACTATCTTCCATCATTGGCGTAAATAACTTCCCTTGCACAAAGGCGGACAAACGCCCCCAAGTCACAGTAACTCTTGCAAGTTCCCTCTTGATACTAAGCTTACTCTTGGCAACCCTTAGGACTAACGCCATCCCCAAGCGCCTTCGGCTGTTCTCTCACGCATGTCTCCCTACTCCTACCGATAAACTGCATTACGGTCTCACTCATAGGGCCCCGAGTGGGTTCGCATCACCATACGCTAATTCTGCAAACCTGTGCAATCGACTCCTCCGATTTCAGAATGTCGGGTTTCAATCCCGAAAAACCCCTCCTACCTTATGGGGCATTCCAATACGGTCAGTAACGCATCGCTTGCCTTGATGCGGAAAAGGTTTACGATACCCTTCCAAAACGATGAAATTGATTGAAACCTGAAACTTATTGCATCGTGGTTTACTATACTAGCCAACCTGCCCACGAATCTAAAGTACGGTACTTTGGATTAACACTCCTTATCTTATGATTGAGTTTAGTACCTTAATTCCCGTCCCTACAATAAAAGGTGAGGTTTAATCCTGTTTCAAAGAATTCATTAGTTCGTGATAGGGGATTCGAACCCACTGCCTACCCCCTTCACGGGGGCCGTGCTACCGCTACACCAATACGATTTTTCGAAGTATCGTCTCTACTCTTTACTTACCCTGCACGGCTTTCCATTTCGATATTGTCCAACGCCACCTACTAACATTGTGCAGACGCTTTTGGATTTTTTTGTTGAAGCGGCCCGGCTCGAACGGGCAACCCTCAGAACCAAAATCTGATGCTCTGCCAAATTGCGCTACGCTTCAATTACCATGTGCCACGGGTGGGACTCGAACCCACACGGGCCCTTCGGCCCAAGGGATTTTCATACCACTATAACTTTCGTTACCAAATAACATACGCCTATTAGCGTTCACTTTCACTTTTATTTATTTGTTTGTGGTCTGGACTGTATCTTAACCATATTGAAATCTTGCGCAAGTAAAATTGTTGAACATTATAGATGTAACGAAGCATTTTGCGAATGCTTGTTAATATCCTTCCACATCAACAATTCATTTCAACTTAGGTTCCTCCTGTATCTCGTCTCTACACACTGTCTAATAGATTACATTAACGATAAACGTTTCAATTAAGTTCACTTCTTAGGAACTGTTCTATTAGTGACATTGGCTCGGTATTAGCATATTTGGACTGTCTTCTTACACATAGATTCTAAACGACTGCTATCATTACTGAAATTCAGTTAACTATGTACTACTGTTGGCAATGCACCAACTAATTTAGACGATTATCCGATATATTCCTGTAAATCCAAACTATAGCTTTCACCGAATTAGGGAGGTTCTACATCCAAGGTTTCCCTTGGTGCACTCAAATTATAGGCGAACGCTTACCCGTATACAGGGTGTCTCAGTCTGTAATCCCCAAGTGTAAGTTATCAGTGTAAGTTCGTCTACCGTTAAAGTCCCTCGCGTCTACCTTTCCGCCACCATGGCAATATTTTCAATGAACTTATTTTTGTGGGCCCGATAGGACTTGAACCTATAACCTACTGATTATGAGTCAGTTGCTGCTAACCAATTGAGCTACGGGCCCTTTTGGGCTGATATTGTGACTCGAACACCGCACCGTCGTGCTCACGCTGTTCGCGCTATGGCTATCCTACCAATCAGCCTTTCGTTTGCAAATATAGCCATTTTATTTGAAATTTCCAAAAAACGGCTGATTTTTGCGAAAAAAATTACTCCGTCACTTCTGGATAATCGAATGACTTGTCGATCACAATAGTAATGCCAGTATTAGGCTCCTTAGCATAACCGTAAATATGCACATGATAGGAACCGCCTGCCTTTGCATCCTTGAGGCTTACAGAGAAGCCATCGTTGACAGCCGTTGCGAATGTCCTCACGTCCTTGTCCTCAGATGTAAGTGCTGCGCCAAGAAGGAGCTCACCATCAGCAAGCTCAGCAACAGCAGTGCTGTCGGCAAGAACGGAAGTGGTGTCTGTTACCACATTTGGATCAACAACCTCAACAACAGGGGTTGTATCAGTTTCATTGGAGTAGTGGAAGAGAAGGGCAGTATCGCCGTTAAGTTCCAAATCTCCGTTAGGGAATGTAACAACTACATCGCCGGAAGCATTTCCATCAATCGCGACGTTATAAACAACGCCGAGTTTGTCTTTGCATGATGTCATTGCCAACATAGCGATAGCCATCAAAAGAATCATAAATTTCTTCATAATGTTTAATTTTAAAAATTTTATTGAAGTTTATTATTTTTTCTCGTATAATTTCGTAAAATCTTTTCCGTATTTGTTTATCGCATATTTTAAATATGGTGTAATCTCTTTCAGATTTAAAACTTTTATGTCCTTATTTTGCTGTTCTTTAGCAAACCATTTCTTATTCTTATACACTTTTATTTCAATAATCTCTTTGCCTATACAAAAATCGGGATAATATTTATATGTTTTGCCTTCAAAAATATATGTTCTTCTTTCTTTACAACGCTGTATTGGAATATCATTGTCCATATGGTATAGAACAAAAGCTAATTCCCAAGAGCTATCACAATGAATTCCTTTATACCACCCGCTTTTGCCTTTGCCGTGTTGGTTTTTAGCATATACCTCTTCTTCCATACATTTCTCGCGACACGTATCTGAGCAAAAATTTCTTCCCTTTACTCCGTCATCTTTTATTGTAAATTCCTTTCCACAATATTTACATTTATATATTTTGTTTGGCGCGATGTAATGGTTTCCATTTCTCACCAACGATTCAGATATCTTCTTTTTTGTTTCAGCACTTACCTTGTGCCCATTTCTACACGACAAAGAACAATATTTGGTATATTTTCCTTTTTTAAACTCTTCATCCGTCAAGTTTAAAGTATATTCTTTATTACATTTTTTACAATGAAATATATGTGCGTTTTTCACATATTTTTCAGGGTGTTTTTCAATATAAGTGCGTCTACTTTGTTGGGAAACACTCTTATAAGTGGCAATATTTCGCTTTTTATTATCGTTACAAGCACAGTGGCTTACATGACCAGCTAACGCCCTTCTATTTTCAAAAACCTTTCCGCAATATTTACATTTATAACCCATTTCAAATCTGTTATATACTATAAATATTTAGTAGCGGCTAAATAAGTCGAACTTTCATAAATTATTTCAAAGAAAATGTTGTCGTGCCGACGGGACTCGAACCCGTAAAATCTTCGCCGTGAAAGGGCGATGTCCTAGCCAATTAGACGACGGCACGTTACTCTATTTTAAGTTGGGGTGTCAGGAATCGGACCCGAGTCTTCAGAGCCAGAATCTGACATACTACCTCTGTACTACACCCCAAGATTTGTCGCGCTGCGGAGATTCGAACTCCGATTTCGGCTGTGAGAGAGCCGCTACCTAGCCATTAGTAGACAGCGCGGAATAATTCTCTTGCAAATATACTTAAAAAAAAGACGATTTCCAAAGAAATCGCCCCAATTTTTAATTATGCCAAAATTTTGATCATACGAGAATGCAATGGGGCGAACTGCTTCTCCTCACTAACTGTTCTTCTTGTTGCTCTATGTTGTAGAAAAATTTCATATACGATTATAAATATACCATTTTGGAAAAAAGTATCAACATTTACTCATTAAGATTGTATTTATAGTGACATATTATTGCTGTAAATTGTTAGAATTATGGAAGAAATCACTGGTAGCACTGTGGTACAAGAAGAGTCTGGAATTACTACTGAGAAATTTGTATATCAAAGCGATATATATTATTTCAAGGGTTATTTGACGAGGTACCCGAACGGAAAGATTATAAGCCTTCGCGGAAACGGATTTAAATTTGGCGAAGGAGAGGAGAAGGTACGTATGGGTTCAATCCTTATCTATTATGTAATGAACGGGCATCCTTCATCCAATATCGTTCTTGAGAAGTCTGATGACTTCAAATATATGTTTGAACTCGCACAGAAGATTACCTCTGTTGTGAAGTAAAATATAAACAAACTTATTATCTTTATTATTATGGGCGACATTAACAATACAACTATAGAGAATTTCGTGTACGAAAACGGAAATTATAGTTTCGTAGGAAAATTGACAAAAGAGGACGGCGAAGTAAAAAACGTCGCCGGGGCTGCCTATGAGACACGGGAAGATGAAAGCAAGAGATTCGTCGGACAGATTGGAATAACGTTCAAGCAGTTAAGGAGCCAACTTAACCTTATAATGAACGACCTCAATGACATATCTGCTCTTTCTGATTTTTCTCAAAAGATAATTGCTGTAATAGAATAATTTAGAACATGGCGACAACTAAATTATTTTACCAACAGCCAATAGGCGGAGAAAACGTGTACGGGAAGGCTATGAATCAATGTATAACGCAAGAGGATGCATATACAACTATTGCGCCTGTTGAAGACGTCAACAACAATAATGGCGCATTATGGTTTAATGATCCTTCTAAGGAAGATAATAGGTACCTTTTATTTACTGATTTAGGCTCGTGTTCATACAAGGTTCAACTAACACCAACCGGTTCTGCTACGTTCTGGGTTGCAGGACAAAGCGCGAGTATTGTTAGAAAGATATACAATCCGTTCAATTATAAACTTAATTCTGCGGTGATTGGCGCAGCTTTTGTATTCACAAGTATTCCACCTACCTTTGATTTTACAATTCCGGCGACATCAAATATTGCGGCAAATTCAAGTACAACAAATACCACTATTAACATCACTGTTCCATCGCCTGAAATTATTTGGGGTACGGACTTAGCCAATGTTCCTACAGTTGTTTTTAGTGGTCAGGGTGGTACAAATGGCACATTAATTTCTTCTGGAAATACTGATTTAGGAAAGAATCTTGAAGCAATGCCGGTACCGTATTATGATACAAGCGGTCCCCTTGGACGTCCTATACTAATGCGCCCGTATGTCGAGATGACGAGAACCGGTAGCGGAAACGTGAACAGTGGAGCGACGGTTACTCTTACTTGTAAAGTGTATAACAGGAACGACGGAAAGACAAGCGCCTCTGGTGGTACGTACAGCCTTCAAAAAGTTAAGGTAAGGCTTACATTATCCGGAAGCGGCTTCTCTGGAAATGCAGGCACAATTGCTTGGGGCGGTTCTTCATCAACAAGTTATGTTGAGGCGACGGGAATAACGATTAGTAGAACAACTAATCAGAGCTCGCCATCGTATGCAACAGTTACGTTTACTTATACGGCGCCTAGTACTACTACGCAGGGAACTGTTACTATAACACCTTCTGTAACGGATTGGTATTATGGTAGCAATTATGGTTTCAGTAGTTATCCGGGAACCGGAAATACGGTTCAGATAACAGTAAATCCGTCTGTACAAATGCATTATTTTCCGTTTAGGATAGTAACTGAAAATGGAACTTACCTTACTCGTAGTAATATTGAAAACTATGCTGATGACCCATTTGGGCTTGTTTTTGATATACCTGACACAGAGGATGAAAACCATGATTATGTTCCATTTTCATATTGGGAAACACTTCCAGGATATGACACTGTATGGTATCTCCCTACAACATTTTATGATACTGTGTATCCAACAGCCGCTTCTTCATGTGATAGTATAGCATATGAGGACTGGGATAGTGAATATCCAATTCCTTCAACAATATCGTATTCCGCATTTGTTCAGGCAGGATTATATGATTTTCTCATTACGTCAAACGGTTGTGCGGCGGTAGGTTGCGGATTTGACGCTTATATATATTTTGACTGGGACAGCGTTACGATGTCATTCACCGCTGATCCAGAACTAGGAAATGCGATGCCTTTAGATAGTCAAAACAGACTTCAGCATTTATATTTTAAGATACAACTAGTTTATCAGAATAGTAGCTATAACTCAGGAAAATCACGTACAAGAACATTAGTTTATGATTTCTCAAAGATGGTTTACGATGCAAAAGGTGACGTATGGGAGACTGGAGTTATAGGCAATGTCTACTATTCTGATTATACGGCTTGTTCAACAGGACCGGGTGCAATATCAGATACATGGAATTTATACAACCTTACAGATGCTGATTTTATGTACGGAGACGGCTCTTCTAACTATGGATCTGCATATATATCATATATAGGTATTAGCACTAATAATTCTAATTATTACGATTTGTCATTAGAAGGAGTCTGCCAAACGTTATATAACAAATGTTGGGGAATAGGTGGCTACAGCGAGATATATGAAACATTTAACACAGATAACGCAGGCTCTACATACACACATACTTGGAATGAGCTTTGTGGCTCATTGGTTAATGTCTGCGGCGCCGCCGATATAGCTGTCGCATCAGACTAAATTGATTTGTAATGTGTGCGGAACTGTTTTCTGTAACTCTGAATATACTTGTTGCCCTACTTGCGGAGAATGTAAGGAACTTGAATTTACCGGAAACCCTTGTTAGATATAAGCAACGAAAAAAGCCGCGAGAAATCGCGGCTTTTATATTTTCTTCAATATGTTGTTAATATCCTTAATATCTTTCCTGACTTCCTTGAGTTCGGAGTTTGATTTACGTTTGGACTTCACAAAGTCGTTTGTCTTTTTCTCCATTTCCCGCTTTAGTGATAGTTCTTTCTTAGACAATATGGAAAGGCGTTTCTTGACAATTTCCAAGTCGCTTTGCGTATAATAACCCGCAGAAATTGCGGTTAAGGCATTTTTGAAAACAGTTTCATCCATACTGATGACGTTTTCATATAAATACCGGAATGGTTATTCTTCTGTCTCTTTTTCTTTATTGAAATCGTTCGACATATAGTCCTTTTCGAACTGTTCGGGAGGATATTCTTCCCTTATGCGTTGCATAATATCCTGCTTCATTTTCGAACGTGATAGGTAGCAAGCGATTCCCTCCCACCAGCTTTCGACTTTCCTCCCGTTCTTGTCGTGGAGGTGATAGTCTTTTTTCCAATGGGAACCGAAAACGTGACTGCTTCCGTTAATCTTTTTCTTTCGTCCGTACGGCTTCATAAGTTTCTCAGTTCTTCAAGCGTTATTTCTTGGTATGGTTGTCTCTTATCGGATATGTATATCTTCTTTCCTGTGCGGATTGCGGCATTGATAGCGTGTTCTTTTTGTTCAAGAGTGTACCATTCCGTATCTCTGTCAAGAATCTTTCCGTATTTTGTGCGCCCTGCGCCAATTCTAATTGTTACCATCTTCAAAATATTCTTCTAATATACCAAAATTTGTCTGTCCGAATATGCTCCATCCTTCCGGTAGGAACTGCGTCTGCCACTCGTCCTTCCTTCTGAGAGTTTCGTATTCGTCATTGATACGTTTCTTCCTGTTCTCTTCCTCTTGGCGCTTGCGCTCCTTTTCCTCGCGTTCCCGTTGACGTTTCATTTCCTCCTCTTTCTTCATTAACTCCTGCCAACGGCGTTCGCGTTCCATTTCCTCTCTGATTTCCTTATCGGATTTCTTTTCCCGATAGATAAAAATAGGAATTACTGTCATAAGCTGTGTTTAATTTTCAGATATTCGTCCATTTGATTTTCCTGCCCGACATAATCTGAAATTATCTTGCATGCGATAAACGCAGTGTTTTCCATGTGGCAAACCTGAGCGACTGCAGCAGCCTCCATATCAACAGCGCCTGCGAGGTAATCTATTTCAAGAATATCTTCCTCATACCACGGTTTATCTGCAAACTTGTCAGAAGTTGCGACGGAAAAGCCTTTCACTACGTTATACTCCTTAGAGAAGTGGTTGATAATAGCATCTGAAATTTCCTGATTGTCAACGCAAGGATAGAATAACGGGAATCCCTGTATCTGTCCGCAAATATTCGGTTCTCCGCACCAAGCGTCCCAATAAAACGCCTGTTTCGCTAATACTATAGTGTTACCTATATTAAGGAAATTTTGTCGCAGGCAGCCAGCCAATCCGAACGAAATCACATAATCAGGTTCATACTCCTTGATAGCCTTGTACGTAGCTATCGCGGCATTAACCTTACCGATTCCACACTTAGTAAGATATACCTCGAAATTTGCTTTCAATAGGGTATTCTTAAGCTCTTCGGCAAGTTTAATTTCTTCGTCAAGAGCAGATACTATAACTATTTTCTGCATATTAGTATTTCTGATTATATCCAAACATTTCTTGACAGAACACCTTGCGGAGTTCGGGATATTTCACGATATGCTCCGCATATTTGTCAGGGTTATCTGAATCGTCCATTGCAAAACCTTCGATGTGATTCTTTTCGCGGAAACGATAGTCATCGAAAAGCTTGTATGTTTGCCACAGGATTTCAAATCCGCTCATTACAGGACTGTAGCCACCCCAACTATCCTTCTCCATTTCACTATTTCCCTGTTCGGCATAGACTTTCCTGATTGCCTTAGCCACGTTATCCTTAGTGAGATTCTCCGCTTCCTTAGTGAAGTCAATGTCTTCGTACAGGTGAGAAAGGATATACATCGCAGTGTAGAACTTGTAATCGCTGTAGATACCAATGGAGAACTTGCGTTGCTTCACGTCAGGACGGTAACTGCAATGACACCATTCTTCCTTGAATCCCTCGAAATAGCAACTCGGGATCCTCTTTCCCTTGTATCCCTCGCTAATAATATCCTCAGGAATGATTTCAGCGTATGGTCTTTCCCTCGGAAGTGTCACACTAAGTTTCCACCCATAGAAGTTTTCTCGCGCAATAACCTTGATTCCGTTACGCATTGTGAAGCCGTAAACGGGTAGAGTAATTGACTTTGAACGGTGTAGTGATATCACGAACACCGGCATTTGGATAAGGGAACCGATTTGATCGCGGACAAATATCTCCTGATGACTCGCTGCTTTTTTCCAAAGCATTTTGTCATCAATTTCATCCTTACGCATCCAATATAATAATTGCTGTTTCATATATTAATTATTAATCTTTATACATATCTTCTGTTGCTTCAAGAGCAAGCCCCTTTTCTATAAGTCCACGATAATCAAAGTGGTGCTCATTGAGCCAATCAATAGATAAATGGCAGTCATATACTGATAGTGTCGCATCCGGTTTGAACTCGCAGTCATAATCAACATGGCTATATTTAAACCATTCTTTCTTTTCTTCATCAGTCATACTTGACAACTGACGAAGATAAGGCTTAACCTCTTCGAGTGGAACGGTATAGTTACATCCACGAGGCGTAACCTCACCATAATAATTGACGCCTTCCACATCAATTATCGCCAGTCCGCCGTATAATGCCTTCAGTCCGTAAGGCACTCGGGCGGACATGTCTACCTGTAGTACAAGAAACTCTTTATCAGTCATAATTATACAAATCTTTCTGGGTAAAGGAAACTAAATCCCATGTCCATAAAGAACCCGTGTTCTTTGTAAAAATTGTTCTCAATTTTGGCTTTCTCATTATAGAGATAAGAATAACACTCTTCTCTTGAATGTTTTCCCGAATGAAGCATATTATTGAACTTGTCAATGGCTTCAGAAATTTGCTCTGAATGTTTACTCATCTTCTTCCCACCTATAAACATACGAAATTTCGTAACGAAACGGAAGCTGGTCGTTCTCTCGGTAGCGCGGAATAACCTGAAGGGACATAATGTCCTTTCCGTCGTTGTTATTCTTGTAGATTGAGTTCAGTTCCTCGTCAACAGCCTCTTTGGTATAGAGGAACGCAACGTGCCGATATGCGTATTTATATGCCATATTATTATGTTTTTACTTTTTCTCCCAATAACCGTAGAGACTCTTGTCACCACAGTCCCAAATATCGTGATAATGCCCGCCGTAGGCGCCGACAACATGGTTGCTGACACGAAGTACGTATCTGTCCTTTGCGTGGCTCTTAGCGAACTCTGAGACGGTAGGGCGACTGCTTCCGCGTTTGGGCTTAATCGGAACCCAAGTGAACCCGTAATTCTTGAGGTATTCCTCAATACTCTCAGTACTTCCAAGGGGATAACGCATCTCCCTTGCAACCTTGTAGAGCCCGTCAAACACCTCGAGCCAATCCTGCCCCGTTGCGGCGCATACAGCCCTGATATGGCAGTCACCGCACTTGTGGATGTTCGGTTGAAAATATTGGAAATTATCGTGATATATATTAATTTTCTCACGTCCAACCTTTAATGTTCTGATCAATTTCATAATCTAATTTTTCTTACTTTGCAAAGATAGGGAGAAAAAATGAGATTTCCAAATAAACTAGTATTTATTATTAGAAAAGGGTACATGCTATGGGCGTATTAAAAAAGAAATGGCCGGAGCTTGATATAAGAACAAAGATTGCTTACATTACGGCGATTGCCGCATTCATATTAGGATGGGGTATGACGATAGCGGGATTCTGTGTTCCTCCAATCGGAGAAGTAACTGATTCTGTTCTATGGATTCTTGGACAGGGACTTGTTTACGCCGCTTCTGTGTTCGGCGTTGGTATGTACACCGTAGGCTCGATTAAGGGAATGAGACAAGAACTAAAAGAATTTATGCAAAAAGGAGTTGACAACGAAGAATAATAAGAAAGCCGCAGAAATCTGCGGCTTTTTCATTTATTCGGATATTGTCCAAAGTTCCAAGAAATTGTTTATCTCTCCCTCGGGAATGTATGTATATCCTCCGTCGGCATATGTCTTTCCCCAAGAGTTCCTGATTATAAATCCTTTCTCGTCGTATCCGACAATTGCAATGGCGTGATAGCCCAAGAGAGAATCCCCGTTGTTCTTTTTCCAGAAAGACTTGCTGTAGTTGTATACTGGAAGAGCGCCGAAGCAAGGTCCGTTCATAATAAGTGCAACCCTAAGTAGAATCGCACTGCCCACCTTTGAATATTCGTCAATTTTTAAAATGCCCGCCTTTGAGGAAACTCCGTTGTGACGAAGGTACTTGAATGCTTCCTTGAATGTCATTCCCTCGCCCTGAGAAGTCTTGCTTGCATAGATTTCAGCGTAGTTAACCTTGTTGTCCTTCTTGCTCCTCTTTGCCATATTCTCCCTCCAATTAAGGAATGTGGAAACAGAATAAGGAACGCAGTAAGGCTGTGAGCCCTGGTCTAGAACGCCCGGTAGATATCTCTTATATGAATAGTGCGCAGGTATTCGCTCCGTTATGGGTGCGCCCGCTCCGAACACATGTTCGGTTCCGTCTATCTTCGATAGTTTAAGTCCTAGTGTTTTCATTATTCAGCTTTGTTAATCTCAGTCATTCTTTTCACAACCTTGTAGAGCGTATCCTTTACGGTAGTAACGTATATCAATTCGTTATTCTCGTTCAACTCCTTAATATATGTGTATTTATACACTCTCGCATTTGTTTCGTAATCGTAGAATCCGGCATTTATCCAATCCTCCAACAGTGGAAGGTTATCTACGGTAATCATAGAATCAAGCTGACGCTCGTTAAGCATCATCGTAATCCCATACATTATGGCGTCGCCTTCATCGTTATTGTTCTCTTTCGGAACCTTTCTGAACAGGCAACAGTTCGCAACTAAAAGCATTGTTACGACAAACAGTAGTAAATTTTTAATCTTCATACATTTAGCCCTTTTAGAATAAATACGAAAAAAGGGGCTAAACTTGCCCCTATTTTACTTTAATGTCAACAATTATTTTATCAGTATCATCAAGAATGAGATTATTTTTAACTCTGTCAAGAAGCCCTTCCTCGTCATTGTCCTGCATCCATTTTAAGACACTTAAGGCGGGTGGAAGCTCTCCTTCTATAACATCGTAGCCTCCGACACAGGTTTCAAGCATTACCTTTAAGTCGTGTCTTATTGTAACCCAATAGAAATCGTCATACCCTTCGACGACTCCGAGAAGAAGTGCGTACTGTCCGCTTCCGTGCATTTTAACGAATTTTCCCCTGTCTCGTTTACCGTCCTCGGTAATGAGCACCCTATTCCTCTCGCTGGCTTGGATTAATTCCTCCCAACTTTCAAAAACTTTACCCATATTTATTTCAGTTATATCTTTAAATATACAAAAATCGTATTTATGGGTATGAGAAATGTAATTTCTGCAATCATAGAATTCTTGAAGAACCTTTTCTCGAAGAAAGAAGAACCCGTTGTTACCGAAATCCCTGATAGTGGCGAGACAGAAACGATTGAATCAGGAGAAACGGAAACGACGGATACGATAGATATTGCAGTAACATCTTCAACCGAAACAATAACTGCGCAAACACATTATAAGGATATGGTTATTTTATTGGACAACGGGCACGCAAAATCAACAGCCGGTAAGAGAAGCCCCGTCCTACCTGATGGCTCCCAATTTTTTGAATATGAATTTAACCGCGATATTGTGAACAGAATCGCGAATGAGCTTGAAAAGGAGGGTATTATGTATAAGATACTCGTTCCTGAAGTCGAGGAAGATATACGTCCTTCTGTTCGTGCTGCAAGGGCAAACAACTTCTGCAATGAATACGGTGCAAATAATTGCCTTCTTATCTCCGTACACGCAAACGCAGGAAGCAACGGTGAATGGCAGAGCGGGCGCGGATGGTCAATCTATACGACTAAGGGTGTAACCAAGAGCGACGAGTATGCTACTATATTTTTTGAAGAGGCAGAGAAAGTCCTACCAGAATACAATATGACACTCCGTTCTGAATGGAGCGACGGGGATCCTGACTATGAGGAAAATTTCACAATTATCTACATGTCAAAATGCCCGTCTGTATTAACCGAGAATCTATTCATGGATAATAAGACGGACGTTAAGTTCCTTATGAGCGAGGAGGGTAGGGAAGCTATCACAAAGATACACGTAAACGCAATCAAGAGGATTTGCGAGGCAGAATAACTCTCTCATAGAAATCGTCTCCTTGATTGTCTGACACAAATCCCATTATGAATTCCGTGTATTTGTTCTTTCCCTCAGTCCATTCACGGCACCATTCGTTATAATATTTCATATCGTTGGAATGGGTGTTCTTGAACCGTTCCTTGTATCCGTTCAATTCCATTTCTGTATTGAACATTACTGATATGGGTTCCCTTTGCGGAACGTCCCTGCAGTCTCTGCACACTATCTTCTCGCAAGAAAGTTTATAGAGATAACTTTCGTAGTAAACTCCTTCAACCATCATATCAAATTTTTAGGCGTTAATTTTAATCTGTCGCATAGTTTGGTGTTCCTATGCTTTGCGTTCACATTTCCGACGGCGCGTTGCACCATTTCGGTATCACCAATGATAACACAGATATTACGTGCTCTCGTAATGGCGGTATAGATAAGATTGCGCTGCATCATATTGTAGTGCCCGCGAACAATCGGTATTACGACGATAGGATATTCTGAACCTTGAGACTTATGGATAGTGGAGGCATAGGCAAGGACAATCTCGTCAAAATCTCCCTTTTCATAATCTATTATATTTCCATCAAAATCAACCGTAATTGATTTCATATCAAGGTTTACGTCAATAACTTTACCGGTTTCCCCATTGAATATACCCTTTTCGTAGTTGTTTTTAATCTGCATTACCTTGTCACCAAGTCTGAATATCGTAGAGCCGTAGGTAACTGACGGGCCGTTAGGGTTAAGCGCTTCCTGAAGTATAACGTTAAGATTAATGGAGCCAATCTCATTCTTTCTCATAGGCGATAGAACCTGTATATCGTACGGTTTTACCTTGAATGCACTTGGGAGCCTGTCTCGTACAAGTTCAGGTATCATTCGCTGAATACTGTCGTAGTTCGTTTCCTTAATAAAGAAGAAATCGGTGTTCGGCTTCGAATTCTTGACATTAGGCATTAATCCGTTGTTTACCCTATGGGCATTTACAACAATGTCACTATTCTCAGCCTGACGGTAAATTTTAGTAAGTCTTACGACAGGAATAACTCCCGAATTTATTATATCCAACAGGACGTTGCCGGGTCCGATAGCGGGTAGCTGGTCAACGTCGCCAACAAGAATTAACTTTGTGGAATATGACAGGGCATTCAGAAGAACAGCCATAAGCTGTATGTTCACCATAGAAACCTCGTCAATAATCACGACATCATACGCAAGATTGTTTTGTTCATTAAACTCATATCCCGTATCTGGATTGTAACTGAGAAGTCTATGGATAGTCTTAGCGTCAAGCCCCGTAACCTCAGCCATTCTCTTTGCAGCCTTACCGGTAGGAGCGGCGGCGGCAATTGTAAGACGCTGTTCCTGAAGTGCCTTGATTGCGCCGAGAAGTATCGTGGTCTTTCCCGTACCTGGTCCGCCCGTAATTACTGAAACGCCAGCTCCGAGCATTGTCCTGATACCGTTCCTCTGCACCTCGTCATATTCAACACCCGTAAGTGATTCTATATGTTCGATATTGCACTCAACCTTCGGTGCATTATAGAACGTCATTGAGGACAGTTTATTCGCAACGGATACTTCGTCTTGATATAAATTAGGTAAGTAGATTCCCTTATCTTCCTTTATAACATATCCCTCACAAATCATATCCCTGAGCGCTTCCTCAACGTATTCATTGTCTATCTCAAGAAGAATAGCAGTCAATTGAATAAGAGGCGTTTCCTCATAGTAAACGTGCCCGTCTGCGGACAATTCAAGTAGTTCGTACTTGATACCCGCCATACAGCGCTCCTTGCCAGTACGCTCATATCCCATTTTAAGAGCGAGCCTGTCAACACGGTTAAATCCTAATCCTTCAATGTCGTGAACAAGACGATATGGATTACTCTTAATGATTTCGATTGATTCGTCACCGTACCTATGATAGATTTTTACGATGAAGTTCATACTGATATCGAACTCGCGAAGGAAAGATACCAAGGATCTAATGTACCTGTGTTCCTCCCACGCAGCCCATATTGATTCGGCACGCTTCTTACCAACGCCCTTTACCTCGAAAATTCTGTCTGACTTGCTCTCAATAACTTCGAAGGTATCCTTTCCTAGTGTGTGAACAATCTGCTTTGCGAACGCCGGGCCAATACCTCTCACAAGTCCACTTGCAAGATACTTCTCGATGGCATCAACATCGGAAGGAAGAATCTCCTCATATGATTGAACGTCAAGCTTGTGCCCATACTTATCAAGTTTCCATTCGCCTGAGAAGTGATAGGTAGTGCCAATACGCGGTTCAAGCATTCCCTTACATACGACAGTATAGTTCTTTCCGACGTTTTCAAATGAAACGTCGAGAACCGAATATCCATTTTCCGCATTGTGGAAAATAACTCTATCTATTGTTCCGTTAACTTCAACCATATGAACAAATATACAAAAAATGCGGTGTTTAAACACCGCATTCAATGCTACCAGCTTCAAATTATGTATGATCAGTAAAATCACTGTTGCTCATTCCTCAATTATCTTAACAAATATGCCACAGCGGTAATAAAGGGTGTCCTGCAAGTCCTGTAGATTCTTGCAAGCGTACTTCTCGAGGTACCTGTCCAAATTCTCCTCATGGATTTCCATTAAACCGCCCTCGATGTTGATAACGTCGTCTCTTGTGCAAACGGCTTTCTTGATAGCCGAAGCATTTGCTTTAAACTCTTCAAGTGTCATGGCTTTTTTTGCTGTTTAATCCGGTATTTATATATAGAAATGATTTTGAATGGTAGGAAATATTTCTAATATATGATAAAAAATGATAAGGGGCTATTGTGTCCCTTATTTTCGTGATATCTCACAGGTTCGGAGAAAAGGGAATTTCGCTACACTTATTTTAAAGGACTGTGATTAGGGAGGCGGGCGTGATGAACCCGCCTTCCGCCTTTTTATCGTGCGAGCTTCACAAGGATATTCTTGCGCACGCTGTATGGAATCTTCGCCTCGTCGCCGATAAGGTTCATAACCTGACGGTATGCCTTCTCATAGAGGCTCTCGGGAGCGTCCTGAATGGCTTCTCCGCAGGCGAGGTTGCCTTTGCCGTTAAGACGGTAGCCGTAGATATTCAGATAGCCGTCCTGAATGTCGAGCTTGAGAGAGTGGATGCCATTGGCTCCGGGAGTGTTGCCCTTCCATGCGTTGTAATTGGCGAGGGAGATGGTACGAAGGCCACGAACCTTCATAATCTGCTTGATAGTACCGCGGTACTGTTCCTTCTGATAATTCAAATTTTTCATTTTTCTTCGGGTATTAAAGTTTAATAAATTTCCTAACAATTCAAAGATAGTCATTTTCTTCTTAACTTCCAAATTATTCGATTCCTTCATCACAATAATACAATAAAGTAGGATTATTTTTGTGAACCTGAAGCTCAGCCTCAGTATAATATTTTCTGAATTCCGCAAGATTGAACGGGGTTGTGATCAAATGGCAACCATTTTTTGTATTAAGCGCACAGACGAGTTTCCCGCCTGCAGGCTCGCACTTTGTATCAATCACGTCAAGAACCTCACGGATATACTTATCATCCTTGGTGTCAATATCAACAATCCAAGTCTTCTGATACTCCTTGCCTGCACCGTACTGCCCAGCGAGCCCGTCAATAACACTCTTGAGGCAAGGGTACTGCTCGTTCTCAATGAGCTTTGCGATTTCGCCAAGGGACTTCAGGCAACAAGTCTTCCAAGAAGAAGGGTTAAGACGAATGTATGCCCTTGCGTTGAAAACGCGGCACAGCTTCTTAATTTCCTCCTCGTGGGAATCGAAGTACTCCTCGGTGTTAACATAGTAGGAACGGATAACCCTTGTGCTTGGCTTACCCTCATTACCTGCGTCCTTTCCGCGCTGCATAATCTGAATTAGATAGAATGCGTCAGTACCGAATTTAAGCAATGGCTTAATGTACTCAAAATTATTAATTTCCATATTATAAAGTTTTTAATCTAGCCAAACAATCACACGTGCCTCATAATAATCATTCGTGAGTAAGTCGCAAATCTCGTTAACAGTTTGAACAAAAGAGTGGATATTGAAAATATCCCATATATCTTCTTCAAGAAGATAGTCGATAGTTTCATCGGCGGCGCCGATTTCTTCCTTATCTATTTTAACATTTTTCTCTTTCTTCTTGTCGCCCCCGACTTTCACGAGAACGTCATTCAGCAGGTTGAATATCTCGTCGCTCTTCTTATACAGAATCTCGTCCTTGAATTTCTTTTCAATTTGTTTTTTCAAATTGGCTTTCCATTTTTCGAGTTCACTTTCAAAGAGCTTTTCCAATTCAGCCATTGTTGCATAGGATTCACCCCACCACCATTTACCGCCAAACGGCTTCTCCATACCGTATTTCTCGCGGTACTCCTGTTGCTCCTTCTCAACCTTTGCCATCTTCTCGTCAAAAATAGCCTTCGCTCCTTCACTGATATCAACAGGAAGCCCACGGCTGTTGAGATGGGTGTCGTTAAAGTAACTATTGGAAAATATATCCCTGATAGAGCCCTGCCTCCATAGCCTGTTTGCCTTCGTAAGTTTCTCTCCGCTAGTGCAAACCAAGTCTGGCTCACTCACCTTTTTTACCCATTGCTCATTCTCATAATAACTTTCCTCCTTCTGCAAGAATGGGTAATAGCCGTCAAGCAAGCTCCACTTACTGTCAGATGTATCCTTTACTTCAATTAAAAAATTTGCGTAAGTTCCCATATTGTTAATCAATTAAATTTGCGTTCTTGAATAGTGCGCCGATTACCTCCCAGTCCACAACAATACGTCCGTTGTCCAATTTCTTCTTAGGACAACCGAGCGCGGAATCGTCAATATACAAATTTGCGTATACTTTCGGCGATTCTGTCCATAGCACCTGCGTCGGGTTCTCGTTGACACCGTATAACTCAATACCGTTATCTTTAAACCATTTCTCAGCCTCTGAAAGGGTGTCTCTTCCGTCGTTTTCCTTATGGCTTCTCATTGTATAGAGAATAAGCTTATGCCCGTTCTCTACTAATTTCCTTAGAACGTCCTCGGCGCCTATGGATTCTCCAACTTCCGGGTATTCGTGTGTTACGCACGTTCCGTCAAAATCTATTGCTATTATCATATCTTTTATAATTCAAGTGACTTTTTATACGAATCAAGTACGCTCAGGATATTGTCCCTTCCTGATGGATTTGAACTATGGCAGGCGTACCTTTCTGGCAGGCTCTCGCAGTTGTCCATACAATATTGAACCAACAGCTTTGCACAATCAAGCCCTGTATGCATGTCGGAATTGCCTAAATCGTGATCAAAGTGTATTTCATACGGTACGCCCAAATGCACGAGATAAAACTCGAACATATGGTAATCTTTTATCCATATGACGGTAAACTCCTCATAGAATTCCTTCGGGAAAAACCAATCGGGGCACCTCTCATCGTCAATCCAAAATACTATCTTCTTATTCATCCAATAAAATTTTCCTTGCATTGTCAATGTCTTCCTGAGTAAGCCCTGTCTTTGAATCTATCCTAATGAAATTATCTTTCTGCCCAAGAAGCATATCACAATCATCATCAAAAATTACATATGTATAGTCCTTATTCTTATACTCTTTTCCGAATTTTGTTCCGAGTCTACTGTCCGTATGTTCAACAATCCACTTCTCAATCTCATTTCCACGGCAAATAAAATCACTATGATAGTGGTCGGTATGCCCAATAATATGAAGCATTAGCCCCGTTTCATTAAGCAACTTATCTGCGTCTTCTCCCCACGAAGAACTTATTACAACCTCTGCACCGATATCATACAGTGAATTGAGAAGCGCTATGCATTTTGGATCTGCATCTCCGCACTCCCAATTCTTGTTAACCACTCGCTGTTCATAGTACCAGTTATCGTGATTAACAACACCGTCTATATCAAGAAATATTATTCTCTTCATAATTTTTGAACTTCCTGCATGCTTTCTCATCCGTCGTCACAAAATGCCCGTCAATCAAACAACCACCTAATACATTCGGCTCAGTGCGCTTCGAATTGTCAGACAGGTTCGATATGAACTTGCATAATCCGCAACATTTCTTTACAGTTTTTTTCATAGTACAAATATAACAATTTTTTCTTTTAAATACAAAAATTATCTCGCCACGTGGCGAGAAAAATGGCGAGAAAAAAGAAAAAACCGCAAAATTTGCGGTTTTAACAAATAGAAATATACCAAGTTATCCAAGGATATGGGGATGGGGTGTTTGGATAAAATGGTGGATATGTCGGCAATTGAGGAAATTGAGGAATATTTGTCTGTCTTGCAAGTTCTTTTGCCGCAAGAAGTCGAGCCAAATCCTCTTTCTCCATCTTCATAAAGAGATTATAGTAATCTTCAAATGAACAAAGTGGCTGTGTTTCAGGAATGTAGCCGTTTCCGTTAGTTGTTGTCTGTTCTACCATATTATTGTTGTACTTGTTGCTGTTGTTTATCTTCTGACTTACTCTTTGTCCAACCGTACCAAGGTATATCATAATAGTATTCACGCGCACTCATTTTGCGATATTCGTCTATACAATCCTCGCAGTACGGTGAGAACCATCCTGTTGTAAAGTATCTTGCTGGGCGCCCACACTCGATACACGTTCTTGCTGATATATATTCGTATTTGTTTACGATGTCATGCACGTCTCTTATTGGTGCGCCACAGTCATATATATTCAATGCGCCGAACTTCTCCTTTACGTCAATTATCCTATACTTTTTCAGATAGTTACAGCGCTTGAGCGCGTCTTTCAACTCTTTACATAGTTGAATTCCGAATGCTTTCCTCCAACCCTTCGGAATACATCCGTACCACGAGCCCCATTGAAGAAATTTATATGAAGGCTTATTATCCCATCCTCGAGATTTCAAGAATGGGAATCTGATACACAGATAAGTTGTGTATATTGCTTTCGGGAAGTTTTTAATCTTCCATATTATTTTCTCTATAAACCGCATCATATTGTCCTAAGTCTTTTAGACATTCTATATACCCCTCAAGATACCCGCTACGATATATTACGCATTCTGCGTTTTCATATGGACAGTTCTTAGCCGCCTTATCTAAAATTTCCTTACTTGTCATTATTTTCCCTCCGAAAGACGAATGAGATATTGTCCGTATTCGTTTTTAATCATAGACTTACCCGTCTCGGAAAGTTCTTCCTTAGTGAGCCATCCATTAGTGAATGCGATTTCTTCGGGACAGCAAACCATTGTGCCTGAACGCTTTTCAATTGTCTCTACGAATGCAGAAGCCTCATATAGACTATCGAATGTTCCCGTGTCAAGCCAAACTGCTCCACGCTGTAACTTATTGAGCCTTAGCTTACCTTCCTTCAAATACATTTGATTTATTGATGTAATTTCAAGTTCACCGCGTGCTGACGGTTTAACGTTGTGAGCCTTCTCCAAAATGTCGCCAGGATAGAAATAGAGTCCTGTAACGCAAATGTTTGATTTTGGCTCCTTCGGCTTCTCTTCAATACTAACGATATATTCACCATATCCGTCATCAGCAACCTCTACAATTCCATACCTTTCAGGATCCTTTACAGTAACGCCGAATATCGTAGCGAGCGGAACCTTTGTTGACTTGGCATATGCTGCTGCGTCTTCAAGTCCTTCTGAAAGCCCTGCACTATAAAATATATTGTCTCCAAGGATAAGTGCGCAAGGCTCACCGTCCTTTAAGAAGCCTTCTTCTTCTGCAATAAGGAATGCCTGCGCCAATCCCTCAGGACGTGGCTGCATTGCATAGCAAAGGCTTACGCCAAATTGCCTCCCGTCAAAAAGAAGCCTCTTGAACGAATCATTATCCTCAGGAGTAGTAATGATTAGGATATCCCTAATTCCTGCAAGCATAAGTGTTGACAGGGGATAATATACCATTGGCTTATCATAAACCGGTAATATTTGTTTACTGACTCCTTTTGTTATAGGAAAAAGTCTGCTTCCGCTACCGCCGCTCAAAATTATCGCACGCATTTCTAATTTCTGTTAATATTTCTTCTTTATTTATTATTATGTCGTTTGAGTATTTTTTATCAGAATAATTAGTTTTATCTTTTAGAAAAACCACCAAAAAGAAACATTCCTTTTATGCCTTTATTAGACTAATTACTTCTGTTAATATTTCGTTAATAACCTCGGATAGTGAATCTTCCCAAGATTTAAATTCTTCATTGAAAATTTCTGAGGTAAGGGACGTATCCATTACACTATACATTGGACGTTCAACACCTGAATTTGTTGTTTTCATTGGCTGAACCTTATCAACCTTGTCTCCAATCTTATCATAAATCGCACGTGCAAAGTCGTACCATGTAGCCTCTCCGCTATTGCAATAGTGATAGATTCCACTCTTGCTCAGGTACCTGTTGTCGGCGTTATTCTCAGTTATAATCCTATAAATGAATCTTGCCAAATCATTAGCATTTGTAGGGCAGCCGAATTGGTCATTCACAACAGTACAGGGCTCACCACCTATACATTTACCGGCAATCGTCTTCACAAAGTTCTTCCCGTACTGGGAATATAGCCAAGAAGTTCTAAAAATTAAGTATCTTCCTCCTTGCAGAACAATTACCTTTTCGCCATCACACTTACTTTTTCCATATGCATTTAGCGGATTAGTGGCGTCATCAACAAGATAAGGTAAACCTTTCTTTCCGTCGAAAACATAATCCGTTGATATATGAATAAGACCCGCGCCGTTTGCTTTAGAGGCAAACGCAAGATTTTCTGAGCCACAAACATTTACGGCATAAGCAGAATCGTAATCTACTTCTGCCTTAGCAACATTGGTATAGGCGGCGCAATTGACGATAACATTGATGTAATTTTTCTTTATGAAATCTACGACATCATCCAATTTTGTGATATCGAGTGTTTCTCTATCGGCAAATATCCAATAGTCCTTTTCTCCAACGTATGAATCAGGGTGTCCGTTTCCGTGTGCGTACACTAGTCGTTTAAGGCATTGCGCAAGTTGCCCATTAGCGCCTGTTACTAATATATTCATTTTCCTTCTTTTGTTAATTCAATTTCTTTTCCGTCAAGTTCACATATCTTTCCCTTATCATTGAGAATAAAAGCCCTTCTACAGTCCACACAAGCAAATTTATCAAAGATTATCGGATCCTTTACCAACTGAGTATGCCCGAAAATTTGATAATCTCCGAACAGATTCTTTCCCTTTCCATCTACATAATGGTCCAATATATCTGCCCAAATAACGGAGCCTAAGTTATCAAATCCACCACGTCTGAACGATATATCGTCCAATATAGATATAAAATGCCCGTCCTTTACTTCCCAAGCATTATTTACCCAATCGACAACGTTTATCTTATCCCAATCTATCCCTCTGAAAAGTAATTCGTGATTATTGAACTGCGTCCTTGAAAGCCCTGCGTGTGAGAATATGAAACGTTTACCGTCAATGGTCCTCTCTGTAGCGATTTTAAATGTTCCCTTATATGATTTGAACACTTTTCTTATTTCAGGAACGTGGAAGAAATCATATCTTGAACAGTGTTCTATTCCGCAAAGATAATGACAGTCATGATTTCCTAATAATAAAGTGACGTTATAACGAGAGTTTGCGAATTCGATTATCTCCTTGAAGTTTTCTTTTGCCTTGTTGTATCCAATGCATTCATCGTCATACGGGTCCATGTAGTCACCACAAAAAATTATAGGATTATTTTCCCTTCCTTTCACAGCATCTTTCCAAAAAGTTCTACCATGTATATCGGGAATTAATACAATTTCTGCCTCATTCATAAATTAAATTTAATAATTTCTTTTTACTTCTTACAATATTTTTTTGAAAGATTTTTTTGCATGAAGAATATAAAATAACCTTCATTCCATGTTGTTCACAAATTTCTTTTTTTATTGAATCTCTCTTTATTATATCTTCAAATGCACATTTACCGCCAAAAAATTCTACAGGTTCAAAATGTTGCTGCCCTTGGCATTCTATTACAACGTTGTAATCTGGTAAATGAAAATCGACTTTTAAATTTGATTTATAGACTAACCATTCCCAAGTTTTTTGCTGCTCGAAATTAATATTGTTGTCAATTAAAAGTTGCTTGATATCTGTTTCCATTTTACTTTGTTTACAAACTGGGCAGCCATGCCCTTGTAGATGATTTGTTGGAGTGACCCAAAAATCTCCATGCTTCGGGCAAGTTATGCATACTTTCTTGGTTGTTCCATTATAAATAACTTTACTATAGTCATATTGGTTCCCATTAATTTTTACAGCTTCATTTATAAATTTTTCTGTCGTCCATTTTTGTTGAATATGTGTTCTCTCACAAGCGCATTTTGGACAGCCAGAACCATGAAGGTGGTTATCTGGTCTGACATAGAACTCACCATGTTTTTCGCAAATTATACAAATTTTTTCTTTATTGTTTTTATAGTTAACTTTTGAATAATTATACTTATTCCCGTGAACTTTATTAGCTTTCTTAATAAACTCTTCATCATTGGACGAATAACTTTGGTGGCTACAAAATTTACAGCCTTGCTTCAAGTTTATATGATTTCTAGGCGTCATCCAAAAATCTCCATGCTCTGGACAAGTTATACATAATTTAGTGTCAGAGTCTACATATTCTGATTTATTATAGTCATACTTATTGCCATGTATTTTATTAGCTATGTTAATAAAGTCTTCTCTTGTTCGTTTTTTTGGCATAATATAATATTTTCTTTATTTATAAATACTTTCTAAACTCTAAATAATCGCCTAATAAAACTAACAATTATAACTTTTTCTTTTATAACCATAATTTGTAGGAAATATACAAAAAATAACAAAAAAATAAACCTATAATAACATTATAGGTTTATTTTTTAGAAATTTGCTATCGAAACTACTTACTCAGTTTATCAACCAAGTCAGTCATTTGTTTGAGGGCAATTACGTCCATAGCCGTATTATTTCCTGAATTTCCGCCCATAACAACAGTAGGCCATTTAGTCTTAGCTAATGCTTCAGCCACACCAATTTTTGTTTCCTTATCAATTTTGGCTCGTTCAAGTGGAGTAAGTCCTGCAGCAACAAGTGCGCGATTAGCGGCAGCCTCAGCCTCACCCTCGGCAATAATACGCTTCTTATCAAATTCAGCCTTCTCAGCGGCGAGACGAGCAACTTCACGCTCCTGCTCAGCCTTGGTAACTTCGGTAGCCTTAACGCGTTCCTGTTCCCACTTAGCCTTTGCGGCGGCAGCCTTACCCTCAGCCTCAGCCTTGATAGCGTCCTGCTGTGCAGCGAGAGCCTCGGCTTTCTTAGTCTGAATGGACATATTAGCCTGTTGCTGGGTTTGAATTTGTTGGTTCACTTTCTCATCATAGGTAATTTCGGTAATAGAAACCTGGTCGATTGTTACGCCGTAGCTTGTAAATGGAGACTTCTCGGAACGGACATACCCATTAGGCGCATTCTCATTTGCAACAAGAGAAGCAACCTTCACCTTCTTAACCTCACCGGTAAATGTATCAACAGACTCTTCTTCACGAATAGCTGTCTTATAAACTCCGTTAGTAAGCTGATCGGTAATGTAAAACACCATATCGTTTTTCTTCTCAGCATAAGATTCGAATGCTGACATAAGAGGGCCCGATGCGTAGATAACCTTAACAACATTCTGCGCAACCAAGTCATTCATAAGTCTATCCATACCTGTATATGCTGTCTGAATAAGCTTTAGGTGCTCAACATCGGTAGGAAGAACAACGCGGAGAGAGCCGTAAATGTAGCCAACGGAAGCGTCGTTGAAAATAACCTTGATAGGCGTTCCGTGAGATTCTCCCTCAACGTCTTTACCTCCGAACCAGAACTGCTGAGTCTTGTAGTACTTGGTGGTACGTCCGAACCACTGCCACTTTAAACCCGCATCAGTCCAATAAGCCATGTTACCCGTAATGGGATACTGGTTGACGACAATCTGCTCGTTTTTAACGTCCTCGGCGACGCTACCCATAAGGCAAAGAACGACAAGTGTAAACACGCCAAAAATAATGGCAGTAACTTTTTTCTTAGTAAGATTAATCATTTTTTTTAAAAGTTTTAAATTAAAAATTTTTTATTGTTTTTAAAGATGATACTTTTTACCCTTAGGTTCTTTTTGAACCTTTTTCGTAGGCTGTTCTACTTCCTTGTCCTTCTTAAAAAGATAGTAAAATGGAATGAACATCTGTGGCATTTCTACCTTTGTGTTTTTCTCTGTAAATTTAATCACTTCGAAAATTTCCAAGAAGCAGAAAATGTAATAAATGAATGTGGCTAAAACCAATAGCCCAATGATAAGTTTGTAAATCATATATCCTAAAAAATTAGTCTTCCTGATTTTTACGGATAACGGAGTCAATCACACCTTCGCGGACGGCTTCCTCGGGGGTGAGCCAGTGGTCGCGGTCGCAAATGGTACGAATATAGTCGATATCCTTACCCATGTCGTCTGCAAGCACGCGGTAAAGCATTTCCTCGCACTTCTCCATCTCCTTTGCTGCAATCCTGAAGTCAGGGGCAGTGGTACGCCCGGTGGCGGTAGAAGGAGCGTGAAGCATAATCTGACTGTGAGGAAGGGCGTTACGAAGTCCCTTGTCACCTGAGGCAAGCAGAACTGCTGCCATAGAAGCGGCGGTGCCACAGCAAGTAGTCCCAATAGGACAGGAAATATACTTGGCGACGTCATAGATACTCATTCCGTCATAAACAGAACCGCCGGGGGAGTTGATATACATAGTGACGGGCTTGCTCGGGTTCTCAGTCTGAAGGTACAGAAGCTGAGAGTTGACGATATTAGCTACGTCGCTGTCAATGGCGGTGCCGACAAAAAGAATACGCTCCATAAACAGACGGCTGAAAACGCTAATCTGCGTAGCATTAAGCCGACGTTCCTCGATAATGGTAGGCTCAATGTAGGAGTCCATCATTCTGGTATATCCTTCAAGTGTTGTGGTAGGAACCTTGTGATCTCTTGCGAACAAGGTAAAATCTCTTTCAAATTTGTTATTCATTACAATCTGTGTTTGTTTTATTGTGCAAATGTAGAGGAAAATTTTTACTTCTCCAAATTATAAAACTCCTCAAGAGCTTTTTTCTGTTTTTCTGTTAACGGTTTGCTTGGAATATCATATTCAATACGGATAACGAAATCACCTCTATCCTGCCCAAATGGAGTGTTTACAATGAATCCTCTTCCGCGAACTACGAAATTTTTGCCTGACTTTGTAAGCGGTGGAATCTGAACGCCGACACTCGTGCCGTCAAGGGCAAGAACAGTTTTCTTACATCCAACCCACGCATCGATCAAATTAACCTTGAGCGTGTATACAATGTTCGCGTCTTCGCGTGAATATCCATCCTCTGAGATAACGTTAACCTTGACGAACAAATCTCCATTAGGGCCGCCATATTCTTCTGATTCACAGCCTGCACCCTTCACTACGAGTGTTGCCCCGTCAAAAATGCCTGCAGGGATATCTACGTAGTTTGTCTCTGGCGCATATTCAACACCTGTTCCGTGGCAGTGTTGGCAAGGTTCCTTAATATCCTTACCTGTACCACCACAGTACGGACACGTACGAGTTGATTCAAATGTAGCGTTTCCGAACCTCTGAACCTGCCTATGTACGCCCGTTCCATTACAATGAGGGCACTTGTGCTCCTTACCGTCGGCGGCGCCTGTTCCATTACAGTAGTGGCAAGGCCTCGGTTTATTCACCGTTACGTTCTTTCCGACACCGCTGAAAGCTTCCTTCATTGATATTGTAACCTCAGCCTGAACGTCAGCGCCCTTTCTTTTCTGTGGTGCTCCAAATGGATTCCACCCACTGCTTCTTCTTAACCTTTCAAATGGATCAAATTCATCATCGGCACTAGTACCCATATCAGCGTTTCCGAACAAGTCGTAGCTTTGCTTTTTCTTCGGGTCGGAGAGAACACTGTTCGCCTCATTAATCTCCTTGAATTTATCCTCGGCTTCTTTCTTTTCAGCGTCTGTTGCGTTCGCCCACCTATCCGGATGATACTTGAGGCATAATTTCTTATATGCCTTTTTAATATCGTCTGCGGACGCGTTTCTGTCTACACCGAGTATTGAATAATAATCTTTCTGTGCCATAGAAATAAGTTAAAAATTCCCGGGAAGTGTTTCCCGGGGTATTGACTATTTGAACGATTAGAACGGCAAATCGTCAGGATTATCGCCGTCTTCCTCATTGACGGGCTCGGGAGCAGGTGCGGGAGCGGTTGCCTTGCTACTGCGGCTTCTCTTCGGAACCGTCACCTCTGCATCGGCAGGAACCTCCTCATCGGCGGGCTTTGCGGTAGCCTTTGACTGGTCGGCGGGAGCGGACTCAGAAGAAGAGTTGCTCTGGGTATTGCCGGAAGAACCGTTGGAATTGAATTCGATAGAATCAGCGGTAACGGAGCGACGGCAGCGCTTCACGCCATCACGACCCTCATCGATGTCGGCATCAAGCTCACCGACGACAACCACGCTGGAACCCTTGGTGAGATACTGTACCATGTTCTTATAGCGCTCATAATTGAAAGTGGAAACCTCATACCAAGAAGTCTTCTCAACGCCACGATAGCGGCCGTTGCAAGCTACGGTAAAGGATACTACCTTGCCACCATCCTGAGTTTCGCGGATAGCAGCGTCACGCCCGAGGCGTCCAATAAGTGTAATCTTTTGCATATCAAATTTTGTGTTAAATTTTCTTGTACAAATATACTGTTTTTTAAATGAATTTCCTAAAAATGTTAGCAACTACGCCACCATTTGCGGTAGGATATTTTTCCTTCACCGCACCTTGAATGGTTTTCATGTCCCTCATAGATACAGCGTAACCCTCAGGGAACGTGGCAATGGCTTCCTTGATTGCCGCCTCGAGTTCATCCTCTGTTGGCTCCTTGGGAATCAATGCCGAAAGAACCTCAGCTTCCTTCTCTTCTTTCTCTGCAAGGTCAACACGTCCACCCTCTCTGAACTGAGAAGCGGAGTCCTTTCTCTGTGCAAGCATCTTACCAAGAATGTTAAGCTCAACGGCGTCGTTGAGCACATTCCCTGCCTTTGCAGTCTTATAATTGAGGAACTCAGCCTTGATACTCCTCCAAACTGCAAGATTAACTGCATCATTCCCCTTTAAGAACTTTGCAATATTATGATCAACTACTTCAGAATACATATGTTTTATAGTTTTATAGTATTTATATTAAAAACAAAATCGAAAATGGATATAGCAGAATTAAACGAAAAGCTAGATAAAATTCTCGAAGAAATAAACGACATCCACGAGGCTCTTGACGAGAAGGATTTTCAGATTCTTCATATCGAGCGTGCGATTGATGCAATCAAAGAGAAAATTAATTCCTAGTACACTCGTAGATAGTGAGCAACGTGTCGTCGGATAGCGGTGCGATGAACCTATCGTAAAAATCTGCTACCCACTGAAACTGTGGGATATTGTCTTCAAGTTCAATCCAACCCTTTTCTTCTGATACAAAGGCGTAGCCCCAGAAAGAATCACTTCCCTTAATATAGTTTTCCTTACTTCCGAAGCAACTTTGAAGATAGAACTTCCAAGGTGTCATATTCCGTTTTATCTCCTCTTCTGTCTTGTTTTTCGGAGCCTTATTGTCCACCACCGTATCCCAAGCAACCTCATACTTCCAAGTGTTACCAAGGTGTGTCTTATTCCAATCTACGTCTTTCTTCCTTGCCGAATACGCTTTCGCGCCGTTCTTCAAAATTAACGGCGTACAATGTACCGGTGATGTCTTATAAGAACTGAATTTTCCATCAAGATTCTTATCTGTAATGGCATTACCGTTTTCGTCTATCTCATATCCAGCTGTCATTTCAAGGTAAAAGTCATTCGGAGACAATTTCTTCCAATAGTCTACCTCACCTTGAAAATATTCTTTTTCAGCATCGCCAAGTTTATCGCTCTTCAATAGTTCCTCGTAGACGGAAATTTGTTTTTTCTGATATTCTTCCGCCTTATCAAACTCATATATAATATGTTTATCCCCCTTGTTGGTGGAGTTATACTTGGAGATAATCTTTTTTGGCTTATCCCCTGCTATGACGACACTGAAAAAGTTGTTTCCTTCCATATCAGAACCTGATGACTATAGCCCAAAACAGAGCCATTATTAAAGAGAGGTAATTCTTAAGGACGGTACGCTTATTGTCAGATGCGTCCGTTTCCTTGTATGGGTTCAACTTTGCTTCCAATATTTCAGCAATTGTGATATTGAGCCAAATAATTGTCGATAAAATCGCTATGAATAAACAGAATAACATATCTCAAATGTACAATTTTTATCGAAGACAACGCATATTTGCTGTCTTGAAGTCAGCAAAATACCAATCTTCGGGAACTGAAATTTTCATAAGACGCCCTTCTTCCTTACATTCATAAAGAATACGGTATCTCATTACAGGAGTTGATGAACGTACAATGCAGATTTTATTACGTGTTTCGTCACTATCATCATACGATTTATTTCCCTCACTCAGTAATATACTATCGTAATATATAAACGCATTCTCCCACTTCCCATTGTTCAGGTATTCAAATCCAAACAAGTCTGCGGGCTGCGCCGTATCAGGAATATCATATCCGCTACATACGTCAATCGAATACCCTGACGGCTCCTTCCAATATGTAGAAAGAAATCCGTATTTCCTAGAACGATAAAGCGTCTCTGCCATAGTCTTTGCGTAATTTGCCTTATCAAGAGCAGTATGTCCTAAGAAAGCGATTGCCAATGGATCATTCATTGCACAATACGCTGAATAATAATACCCCAAAATCAGGTTTATCTCGTGTTTCTCTCTTATGCGTGTTGTATTCGATAACAACCTTTCAATCTCTTGAATGTTCACGAAATATTCTTCATTTCTATCGAGGACATATTTTACCTTATTTATATATCGGTAGTAATGTCCGTTAATAACCTCGCAATTGGAGACAGAAACCAAGTTAATAGAGGAAGAAACGGAAGAAATCTTGTCATATTCTTCCTTAATCTTACCACGCCTCTCCGATACACTATATGTCTGCTCACTGCTTATACTAACCTGAACGGATTTCGATAGGGAGATAAGCGCCTCGTCATCGGTTTCCCCAACCCCGTATATGTATTCGGAGTTATTCAGAAAAACTTGGGAGTGACAGATTACAGTCGCCCCAAGCATTATGACGAGTAAAAGGATTTTTTTCATTAGTAGAGATTGTCTGGTGAAACCTTAACGACAACAGTGCATACCCATCCAGATCGAGACTTCCGATACTTTGCATCAATAACCAAGTCGGAGGCGTTAACCTTTGACTTTGCAGTGCTTGTCTCGCTGAACACAAGTGATTCATTGCCATTACGGCGTGCTGCCTCGTTGCTATTGTACTCTCGATAGGAATCAGCAACTACGACTACGTTAGCCTTCTCGGCGATTTTCACAACGGCACTGTGATATGCCTTATCATAGGCAATATCCCTATCCGTAGATACACCGTATCCCTCAGCCTCGTAAGGATTGTTAGAAACCTTGGACGCTGTAGAACAACTGTCTGCGGCAATCATAGCCGCGATGATCAAAATGATACTAAAAATCTTTTTCATATTTGTTGAAATTTTGTTTACCAACGCAAAGATAAGGAGAAAGATTTATTTTTCCAAAAGTTTGTATATATTTTTATATATGAGTAAGAGAAAATTCGTCAAATCAGGAAAGCGCGTAAGTGTTAACGGGAAAGTGTGGTACTACTATCCTAAAAGACATCATGGGCGCCGTAAAAAATCAGGACCGAAGAAGAAACCGAAGCCACCGAAAGAAAGGGTATACCCTCCTTGGGACTACATCATAATAATTTCCAACGAAAACAAACAAGCAAAATATATAGGAAGGTACCATACTTCTGCAGATGCATTTGCTAAGAAAGACGAATTACTAGCTAAGAACTCATCGGTAATATTCCCTATTGAGAATGCCAATAACGGAAGGAAAGACGCTGAAATTTTCGAAAGGAAACCTGAATACCTTATATTAAAAAAGAACTACAAGAGAGAAGAACCATCCAAACTCAGAAACGAATATGGAAAACTCGTTGATCATGAGGTGGTTGGCGGAAAGTGGATTATTGTCGATAAATTTCCATGCCTCAAAGAAGAAACATTCTGGGTTTACGGATATGATAATAAGAAGGAAAGGAAAACGTTCTCGTGGATATTTAACGAGTTTATTATCAATAAAATAGAAAATCATCAAACGATAGTATTTGTTTACGTTTATAATAATAAGGTAATATTCAAATACGACGATGAGGAATTTGACTTCGTTATATGTAAATGTATCCGTGATTCTATAAGAATGTACAATCTAATAGAGGAAAAGACTAAAAAATTCAGGAAGCGTGTCATTCTCAGGGGCGCCACAGGTGGGCACGGAGAACGCGGTGGTGAGCTAATCGAAATGATACGACAGAAAACCGGGTGGAAGAATAAGAAAATTTGGGAGCGTTCTACAAGGCATTAAACGTTATACTTAACGTCATAAACGTGCCAAGGTAACTGAACAGAGTTCGCCTCAAGTGACTTATTTCCACCACTCATAAGGAACGCGCATAAACAACGCTCGATAAGATATCCTACCATACGCGCCTGCATCTTCACGTCATAATACTTATGATTCTCCCTCACATATTCGTCCTTATGCGCTTCAACGTACTTGATATAGTCGTCGTTCGTTTGACAACCCATTCTATAATTAAATTCTTCAGTTACGTCGAAGATATACTGCATATAGTCGTTGAAAAGACGCTTCGGCATGATAAAGATAGAACTTGGATAAATGTGTGTGGATTCAGCCATCTTGTCCCAACCATCCGCATATTCAGGATATAGTTCCTTAACGATTTTACCCATTAAGTCAAAATCCTTCACATTATGCCACTCAGCATAGAAATCCCTGTTGTTGGCTGGTTTTCCTTCAATCTGAAGCGGGAACTTATTATTAAGTATAATCTTATGCCCCTTGAACAGTTCGTTGATATTGGGAACGTTGTCAAGGAAGTCGTAATATCTACGATAGTGGTTAACGCCGATATAGTCCTTCAATTCCCAATTGTTCCAGATCCAAAACAACCCCGTGTATTCATTGTATACAAGGTTGTTGTCTGATATGTTCAGTCCTTCGTAGTCCCTGTAGATAGGAAGCGTTGTATGAAAATCTTCCTCCTTATCGTGGGAATTAACCAATATCTTATAGACAGGATTAGACACAAGAGGAGTGAATGCCTTCACTCCATATATGAAAATATCAACGTTTTTATTCAGTATCTTTTTCATTTGCAATATCGAACATTCGTTGTAACTTATTCATATGCTTATCTGAAGTATAATAATATTGTACGATATTAATTACCTTCTTGATAATCTCTATGCCCTGAATCTGGGCAATTTGTGCTTTTGTAGCCGGATTAAATTCCATACTTATTCTGCAGTAACCTTGTTAGCTAAGTTTATAATTTCATATGCTTGACGAATCACAAGGGATAACGGGCTCGAGAAGAACTTCGTATAGTTGTCATCTACCGAAAGATTGTCAATTGCACGCATAGCCTCATATTCAACCTCGGAAAACACAACACCCGCATTTGAAGCGATAAGTGTTGAGCGTTCACCCGTACGAAGTGCACCGCTAAGTGTTTCAAACTTATAAAGGATACCACGATTAATTATCTCGTAGTTGTTGTCATTCTCCTTGAACATTTGAACCTTCGCAATCTGAGAAAGCATGCACACCTTATTAATAGAGGTAACATTTGCCCTGATTTCTTCAGGTAATACATTGTTCAATTCGTTCGCCGTCTTTGTCAAGCGAACCACGTTCTTAATGAAGGCGCCGTTGTATGCAGCGCCACTGTCCTTTGAATTGGCGTAGGTTGCATTTGATACCTTCTCTTCTCCACCAAGGGCTTCTATAATCCTTTCTGCAATCTCCTCACCGAAGAGCTTTATCAATCCGCCCTTGTACGTCTTAAAATTCTTAACGATAGTACTTTCTGACATATTGTTTCTTAAATTTAGGTAAAGATAGTAAATTTTCTATTTCTCTACAATTTTCGTGTAACCGTCCTGTTCCATTTCCTCGCACTTGTCAAGCAACTCATAGTATTTGAACTCCTTTGACTTGAACTTTTCTTCTTTTTTGAAAACAAGGAATTGTGAAGTATAACTCCTTGAATGAAGCTGTCCGTTCTTATATTTCGCATTGGAAATTAAACGAGCCTTCGCTTCCAAAATAAATTTGTCAATCATTTTAAACCCGACTTTTTCGCCCGCCATGAAACTGAATTCGTCGGTATTGTGACGAATACCACCACTAATAACACTCTGCTCCTTGAACACAAGGATACCACCTTCCCTAAGAACGCGATAGCATTCTTTAATCCAATGGTAGTAACTGTAATACAGGTTATCTACAGGATAATATGCTGCAAAGCGTCTGGCTATAAGTTGAGAACCCTCGTTCGGATTCTTTGCTGACGGAGAATTTGCGGGAGAAATTACAAACGGCAAATCAACGACAACGCTGTCAATGCTGTTGTCTTCCAACGGAACAGCACCCCACTTCTCGAGTTTCTTAACCCTCTCGTCTTGTGGAAAAACGTCAAATAGGAGCCTTGGAAGCGGAATATCATATTTACCACCACGTCCACGACCTTCATAGAATTTTAACTCACTCGCTGTAATATCACAATCGAATGCCTTTCCGTTATTGTAGAGCTTCATGATATTGTATAGTATCTCACTTTGATCGAATGAGATGTTCTTAATGATATTATCATTATTGAGAAGCCCCTTGTCGTTCTCCGGCTCTTCCGTAGCTTTGAAATCGAATCCGAATGAGCAACGTATTCCGTCAGAATTTTCTTCTAACTCATAATCATCCTCACTAAACACGTCCGCTAAATTTTCGTTCATATTGACAGCATCTTCCTCTGTTTCCAAGAATTCAGGGAATACAGACAAGTCACATAGAACCTCAGGTATTATTCTAAGTTTAAATGCCATTTGTAAAAATCTTATAATTCAACTTCTACAAATATACAAAAGCCGCGGAAATTCTTCCACGGCTATAAGTAATTATTTTAACCCCTACCCTTACAAGGACTGCAATCTGCGTCATCGTCTTCATAATGAGCCTTTTTCTTTGCAGGCTTCTGTGTACCAAAGCCGATTTCAGATTTCTTGTTGACACTCGTAATATTTCTCAGCCTATCGTTTCCGTCAACCATTGCTTCAATCGTGGCGAACGACTCTTCCTCAGTATGGTCAAAGACAAAGTACAGGAGGATAAGTTCATTGATATGGTCAATCGTGAAGCCTTCTGTCCTGTCAACCCAGTAGTTGATATCAATTTTTTCCAAATCCTCAGGACGAACCGTCTTCTCAATGAATATCTTACGACTCTCCCTATTAGGAAGAGGGAACTCGACAACCCTGTCAAAACGGCTCGGACGATTCTTGTAGCGTCCCGCAATCTTGTCAATATAGTTGGTGGTTGCAATAGTTACGATACCGCCCGCCTTGAGATTACCGTCAAGAATATTAAGAAGGTGGCTATCAACAGACGACCTGTCATATTCATTTGCTGCAATGAAGTTATCAATATCCTCGATAATGGTGATAATCTTCCTGTCAGGCTCAATTGCTCTGATACGTCTTACAGCGTCAGGATACATACGGATATCGCTTTCACAGGTAAGGCTGAACACGATTCCGTTATACTTCTCGATAAGTTCTTGGCACATAAGGTTGATCAAACTCGTCTTTCCTGTGCCGGGTGCAGAATAAAGAAGGTAGTTACGCCTGAATACGCGATTATATTTCTTGTAGGTTTCCTCGAGCGTCCAGAACTTGCTGATATCATTGAGAATAATGTCCGTCGCGCTGTTCGGTAGCCTGTAAAGCTTGTTGAGTTCAACCTTCTCATGAACAAAATACATTCCGATATTCGGAGAGCTTCCAAGTGAATAGTAGCCCGGCTTAAGCGTGCTGAACGTATTGGATACGGCGATAATAGCGTTCTCACCAACAACCGACCATTGGGATACCTTTAAATCCTGCGGTTTCGGGGCGGACTCATCTTCATCTTTTACGCCTTCGTATTCAACGTCATCGCAAGGCTCAATTGGATTTTCATCCACACAGGCGTTGCACTGCTCAGTGTAACCGCCGTCAAATTCAAGTTTAACTTTATCCATATTTAAAAAAATTGTTTTCACAAACATACAAAAAAAATTCAATAAATCCGCAATGTAGCGCCTTAGGACCCAGGTCCTTGTAACTTTTCAATATTTTAACTTCAAAATTTATTTTTCTTTTTTTTCAAATCTTCAAAATCATGGTGCCTAGGTACTCTGGTCCTCGGGCGCTGGCGGGCGCCCCATCGCGTGCGCGTTAATATAAGGTAAATTATATAATATAGCAAATTTCAAGATCAGCGCGAAAATGCCTTGAAAAATTGATTCTAAAATTGTATGTTTGTGTCAGAATTAAAAATTTCAATTGTTTATGGGAAAATATTCACGTGATCTCGACGAGAGATTGGAAAAGAAAGTAAAAGAATTAGCATCCGCAATCGGATTCCGCGAAATGGGCATTACCATTGAGGCTGTAAGGCTTAAGAAGTCAAAGACATATGGAGAGGTTGTAAAGGGCAACGACCTTGTGACGCTCTTCACCAATGACCCTTACCTTGTGTGCGTTGCGCTCTATGAGGATTTGTTCATTGACCCTAAGACGGGAGAGAACCGAGTTGACGACGAAACACAGAACTATTGGATTGAAGCTCTTCTTAATCAAATTTCATACGACAGCGAAAAGGATAAGGTTGTCCTTACCAAGCCTGAATTGAACGTTTCAATCGGTATGTACCATAAGTATAAGAACGTTTCCATTCAGAAGGAAGAACTCGCTATCCTTACAATTCAGCAAATGGCTGACTTGAAGAAGAAGGAGAAGGAAGAGAAGAAAGCGGAGCGTGAAGCAAAGAAGAAAAATAAGAAGTATTAATATATAATAAGGTATGGATACAGTTATTAATGTTGCAGGTATCTTTTCGGACGCTTTTTGGTATATCGCTCCGGTTATTGTTGCCGTAACCACAGCCGTCGCCGGCTTTATCAATCAGCTTTTCAATGTGCAGAAGAATAGCGTTAAGCAGGCTATTGCGTGGGGCGTAGCTGCAGTTCTGTCCGTTCTGTCTTGGCTCGTTGGGCTGATTTCATTCGGAACCCCCACTTGGGTTGGCGTAGTTGCGCTTTGCGTAGTTACAGGACTGTCAAGTAATGGTTTCTATGATATTGAAGCTGTCAAGAAATTCGTAAAAACTTGGTTTCCAAGTAAAGTGGGTAAACTTTCTGAAAGTTAGCAGTATTTATTATTAGCGAAATTTCCGAAAATTTTAAATCTGAGTCCCACTAACCTCTGAAAATATTCAAGTTAGTGGGTTTAGTTTTAAAAATGCTTCCGTAGTTCAACGGATAGAACGAGGGTTTCCATACGGAGTAGCCCACCGAAACGGGCTTCGGTAATATGGGAGAATGCAGAACTGTATACGTCCGAAGCGTAAAATACCGACTAAACCCTAAATCTGTGTTCGATTCACAGCGGGAGTACAAAAAAATTTGGATGTTTGATCTATTTTTATTATATTTGCAAAAAGTTCATTGAAAATTAAGACTGTGGAAGGCTGTCTGTCCATGCCCGTTTGACACGCACGAGGACCCGCTTAATTCTAGATAATATCGGGCAACCTGAACGAACCGCCTTAGTACCTCACTGTGCGTAGGTAAGCTTAAATCTAAGGGCAGTCTTGAGATATTGATTTCACCTGTGTCGGAAATTCAATGGTGGTTACATTTGGTTCTTGAGAAATCAAGCCGACTATGTTACGGAATAAGCGTGCCGCGTGCAGGGACGGTACGAGCGCTGATGGGGAGCGTAATAACGGCGTGTGTGGCGCGAAGATGCCCCATTCCACACAAGTTGAAAAAGTTCATTGAAAATATATAGAGAAAAGTCAAATCCGACTAACGGCCTCACCGTAGGAGGGAACTTCACAGATTGAGACAATGTGAAGAAGCCACGGTTAAATGTTGCAATGAGTATTCGTAGGATGGCGTCATTAACTCAAATATAGGACACGTAAAGTAGCGAAAAGGGGTTGCAAAAGGGGTTAGAAACTGCACGTATAAAAAAAGTTATACACCTAGTGCATTGCGAATGACACACAAGCGCGTTAGTCTTAGGTGATTAAAAAGGGAACGTAGCTCAGCTGGTTTAGAGCACCTGCCTTCTACAGAATTATCCACTGTGACGGATATTTGGTAAAACGGGAGAAAGTGAATTGCAAATCAATTGTTGCATCAATTTACGTCCGAAGCGTAATTTACCAGCACAAGCAGGGGGTCCACAGTTCGAATCTGTGCGTTCCCACGAAAAAAAATGGAATTAATAAAGTAAACAGACCCGCTCTTTTTGGTGTAGCGTAATAAGAGAACCATCGGTTTTGGCAGTGGTGCGTTGACAAATTGCCTATATACTATACCATGGATAGTTGATAAAGTCGGTTTTTCGTAGGTGTGAAGGAGCCACATAATAGTTTGAAGACGGTAAATGTAAACTATTGGGAAGTCTGAGGGCATTTCGTTTACGTGCCTGTAAAATTTGGGGATATCGTATAAAGGCTATTACTGCGGACTGTTAATCCGTCTATCATGGTTCGAATCCATGTGTCCCCGCAAGTTCTTTGAAAATAATCTCCGAGGGAGCGTATAATAGGTGAAAAATCCGACTTATATTTTTGCTCATGTGGATAGGAAACCCTTTATACAAGACGGACTGTGAGTGCCATAGTATAACGGTAAGGTGCCAAGGGTGATGGACGATTTGGTCCGGCATGCCCACCCGAAGCTAACAGGAGATAACTTATAAACGGTGCGCATCATTACTGTACAGAGAGAGTTTCGGCTCCGCATAATGAGTCACCGCCGTATGATTGGCTGCTGACGGGCAGAACGTAACACCGTATACTACTATCGTTGCGGGTTGAATCGTAAGTCAAGCGTGTCTACCGTGCGCGTGAACGGTTAAAATGGTCATTTAGGCTAGCGGTAAACTTCCGGCTTGTCACGCCGGAGTCAGGGGTTCAACTCCCCTAATGACCGCCATACATCTTTGAAATATTTGATCAAATCAACGGACAAGGCTTGGGCGTATGAGCAACAGTGTATCTGTCCCTGTCGGTGGCGCTGGAACGGCGTAAGCGAACAGTACACGGGTACTTCCGATGTGGGAGCCTATTTAAGAAACAAATCCCGGCGGGGAAATGTTTTGGGCGTTATACCAATGAGAAAGAAAGCAACAGGACGGTGGGACGCGAGTGGTTAAAATTTGATCATTTTTTCGAAAAAAAAAATCAAAAAAATTTGGTTTTTAAGAAAAAAAGGTGTATATTTGCATTGTTCGATTGAGACAGCAAGTCTGCGTCGAGCAAAAAAGTGAAAGTTCTTTGAGAAATTTTAGAAAAATAAGTGCACTTTTGGAAACAACGGTGTATTTATAAATCGCCTCGGTTTCGTGAACAGATATTTTCGAAAATTCGAACGACTTCACACCTTGGCAGGATTTGCGGCAAAAAATGCCCGGGCCATCTACCCGAAAACTCGGAATTAGTTAGCGCCCCTTGGCACGGCCGCAGCGGACTTTGGTTGGCAGTCCGAATATGAATATGCCGGCAGCCCCGACAGCGAAAACCGCTGCCCTTGGCTCCCCGGCTCCCCCAAAGCCAACTCACTCCCCGGTGTGACAAGCCGGGCGTGCCGCCCCCGACGCGTGAAAACGGCGCGACTCCTTTGGGCGGCGAATTTCCACGACGGTTGTCAGCCGTCACGCCGCAAAAAGCGGCAAGCAGTCCAGCAGCGGACGCAAGCGCTGCGAAGTTCTTTGAAAAGAAGAGATGGCGGGCTTCCCGTCAACAGAATAACCAGTGAATCCATAAGCTGGGAAAGTCGAAGGCTCTGTATGCAAATGCATCCATCGGCGGTGATTTACTCCTCTACGGAGGGTATTTCACTTCACGTGAAAGCCATACTCTAAACGCTTCAACGGTTTGTAGGCTCGGGCAGAGCCGATAGTTGGGCGCGGCGGCGCAGCACTGGCGTCGTCTTGGGAGGTAACTCCGACATATAGGGTATGCATAGACTAAAAAAGATTGCCAGTCTTATGGAGTCTATGAAGAAGATCTTCTTCCTATGTCGTAGCCAATGCAACGGCTGCGTGTGGCAACGCGGCTCAGAAATGGTAGGAAGGATAGGTTGTATAGTTAGTAGCCTTGGCAGGTGAAAGCAGGAAGGCGTATATGCCTACTCCACTCAAAAGGTGGAATGGTATAAAGCGCAACCACGTCTTCCAAACTCGGTGTATTTGCGCAAAACGATGAAAAGCACGTTTTTATGGTTATGTGTAAATCAAAAAATTCAGCAAAAGTGTTGCGCACGTGATGCAACAATGCAGTTATCCACCTGTAATATGGTGGCTGCGAGAGTACCGCAAGGAAATCGTAGAAACGAAACAAGTATGCAACTTGTAGGAGGGTAGCGCTTCCGTATCTCGCAAGGAGCAAGGGCAGAACGAAGTACTTTATATAACATCACGTAGTAGTTGCGGAACTTAGAATCCGTCTGCATCCCACCTATCTTTGGAAACAAGGATGTGTTCTAGGCCTGAAAGGGACGAAAACGGTGTGGCGAGAGGGTCACGACTCAGCCCGACTCACAGGTAGAAGACGTTGCGAAATTTCTTCTAACCACAAAGAGGAAACGTGCCGAAAGGCGCGTTTTTTTCGTATATAGACGTTAACAAATATATTATGACAATAGAAGAAGCGAAAAAGAATTGTAAAAAGGGGTGGATACTAAATCCAAATGAGAAAATTGTGAACGGAATTATTAAGGCAATAAACCGCAATGACGGAAACTGCCCTTGCGATAATGATTCGGAAGACAAGAAATGCGCTTGTTCAAATTACAGATTAAAAAATAAATGTTGCTGTAAACTATATGTAAAGGAGCAGTAAAAAAGCCGAAGGGAAAATCCTACGGCTTTATTTGTTTAATGAAATTTGTTTTTTTAAAAAATTTTCCGTATATTTGCAAAGTGATATTGAAACTTTTTGAAAGTTTCGTATATTTATTTACGAATAGAATTTTTTGATCAATTAAAAAGTCAGAGACATGACGGCATTGTGTTCATATTATTTTTCAAGTATTGCACCCAAGGCGCTTCTCAAAGCCCGCTTTGGATGGCCGTCGTATGGAGGTAGGAATAATAAGATATAATAGGGTAAAGCCGAACCCACAACCGCTAAGCGGTACAACATATATCAAACTCTCCAACCTCCAAGTCCAAAAGACATTCGGAGGTTTTTTTTGGACAAAGGCTTTCCCAAAAATTAAATAGTGATAAATGTCGAGGTGGTGAAGTGGTCTAACACGCTAGTCTGCAAAACTAGCATTCATCGGTTCGAATCCGATTCTCGACTCGAAATTTGAAATATTAATTGGGGCGGTAGCTCAGTAGGTAGAGCGCGGGCCTGAAGAGCCCGGCGTCGGTGGTTCGAATCCACCCCGCCCCGCAAAAGATTTAAAGTTATGATAAAACGAAAGCAAATACGAAAACGGATATAAACGTCTGCTAACCGACTGACTCGGGGCAGATGGGTAGGAATACAACATGGCCTTGTAGCTCAGTTGGCAGAGCACCTCACTTTTAATGAGGGGGTCGCGGATTCGAGTTCCGCCGGGGCCACCGAAATGCTCCCTTGGTGTAATGGAAAGCACGAAACACTACGGATGTTTTAGTGAGGGTTCGAATCCTTCAGGGAGCACTTGGATTGCTCTTGTAGGTCAATGGTAGACTAGGCGGCCTTTAACCGTCGGATCCGGGTTCGAGCCCCGTCGGGAGCACAGGAAAAGCTCTTGTAGGCTAATGGTAGACTAGCGGACTCTTAATCCGCGGCTTCGGGTCCGATTCCCGACGGGAGCACAAAAGATTGAAATATATGGGGTCGCATGATCCAAGGTGGCGAGATTGCCTTGCAAGCAGACTGTGGTGGGTTCAATTCCCATCGGCTCCACAAAGAAAAATTTGGATTATTAAAATATAATCCATATATTTGCAAAAGTTCATTGAAAATGGGGATGTTTTGGCTTTGACTTCATTGAAGGGAGAGTGCAAGCATGCAGGGCGTCGGAAATTTGCCCTTTGATCTCAGTTTCCAAACAATAGTTGGCAACAACACTTTCAGAATGGCTGCTTAATCTACAGAGTAGATTTGCTTAACCCATTTCCGCCAAGGCAGCGGGAGGGCCATTATCCGTGACGGATTTCTGAACCGAGGTGGGTTCGTCAATACGGATATCATCGACACTGAGGTACTTTCTGAGGATTTCCATTTGTCCAAAGAATAAGATTCCAAAATGGATGTAGAATGGATAAGGTTCTTCGCTACCGTACCGTTTAAAATTGACTAACAGTGAATAAGCATGTAGAAAGCATTTTTTCACATTGAAAGACACGCGTTCGAGTCGCGTCATCTCCACTTAATTGGGCCGTTAGTGATAGTGGTAGCACGTGGGCTTTGCAAGCCTATAGGAGGGGTTCGAGTCCCCTACGGTCCACAAGGCAGGCGAAGTTGCCTACGCGATAGGTTAATATAAACTTGCCCCACAACGTCAGAAGGTGATGCATACACGCTGACTTGTCGCCGTATGAGAGTGTTGGAGACGCACAGAAGTGGATACTGCATTCGGGAATAAGTTAATTTGCAACACGGCTTATTTTGCAGATTGCAAGTCTGCGGAGACACAAAACTCGCTCCCGGGGCAGGGAGAGGAAGTTGGTTCGATTCCAACATACGGTACAAAAAGGCATTGTAGAAGCTTTAAGAGAGAGAAGCCCTGGATTTTACCGGGAGACGATGGTGAGAGTCCATCCTACAGTTAAGTGCCTTAAATCTGAGCAGGTTTCACCGGGACTCCTGCGCTCGTTAAGTTAAAAAAATCGTACGGTGACACTCAGGATAGACTGAGATTATGGGAGAGCAGCGACGATGGTGGTGTCGTAACGGACTGTAAATCCGTTCCCACAGGGTAAACATTGGTGGTTCGAATCCACTCTCTCCCACTTTTTTCAAGTTTAAACCTTTACTTTTCCACCTTTTCTTATATTTATTAGAAAAGGGTAAAACAATGAAAAAATTTAATATTGAAATAAACAGTAAAGAAGATATAAAAAAATACTTTGAGCTTTTTGACTCTTTCAAGAGTAAGAAACAAATCTTTGAGTATTTTGGTGTATCTGATAATACTGAGCATAATAAGATTCTAAAGAAAGTTGGAGAACTTGTAGGGTTTGATTTTTCAGTATACAAAGAGAGGCAACATCCTTCTAAGTTTTGCACTTGCTGCGGAAAAAAGTTAAAAAAAGGGCAAGATAAATTTTGTTCAAAAAGCTGCGCTGCAAAGTTCAATAATAAAGAACGTGTAATTACAGTTGCGCATAGAGAAAAGACGTCTAAATCCCTTAAAGAATTTAACAAGAGTAATCCAAGAGAAAAGGTTCTATATCGCTACATTTGTGAGAACTGTGGAGAAGAATTTTTTTCTAGAAGGAAAGTAAAAGAAGGAAGAAATTGCCTTTGTAAGAAATGTAAAAAAAGCATAGGTAGAAAATATATTGATAAGGTTGAATCAATTTTGGAACTGCCAAAAACAACCATGATAAAAATTTTAAAAAAAGCAAATTGTAAATGTGCTATTTGTGGTTGGAATGAATCAACTTGCGATGTGCATCACATTGTACCCAAAAAAGATGGAGGCAGTGATGAAAATGGAAATTTAATAGTTGTGTGTCCAAATCATCATAGAATTTTACACACAAAAAAAGAACTTTATTCTTATGATTTCTTACGAAGCTTAAGTATAGAAAAAGAATATAAAGATTGGAAAAATTTTTATTATAAAGGAGAGTAATGCTGAACGGTGACAGCGGCAACCTGCTAAGTTGTGCGTCCATATTTTCGGATGTGGTTCGATCCCACTGCTCTCCGCTTGGCTAAAATAAAGAATTAAATTATGGACTATTGGTGGCGACATACTAATTTAGAAAGCAACATACGGGAGTGTGGTGTAACGGTTAGCATGGCGAACTCCAAACTCGTCCGGTAAGGGTCCAAATCCTTTCACTCCTGCAAAATAAAATTTGGAAATTATATTTTTTATTCCTATCTTTGCAAAAAGGAGGAAATATTATGAAAGAGATTAAAGACAAGTTCGTTCCGTCGAACATTTGGTATTTCGTTTGTGGCTATCTCAACGATACCCGATATGAGCCAATTTTCCGCCGTCATCTTGAACGTTACGACGATGAGGCAAAGGATATGTACGGAAACCCCACGCCTATGTATAAAATGGCATGGATGGATTTCGAGCTTTTCAAGGAACTCCTTCAAGAAGCATTTGAATATTATACTTCCAAATCAGAGGAGATGACGGAAGAGAATATTGAGAAATATTTGGAACGCTGATCAAAATTTATATATTTGTAAAAGTTCATTGAAATATATATCGCTCAAACCGTGGGCTTGGAAGTAGCCATCGGTTAAAGAGTTTACAAAAAACCCATATTAGCCTGAAGCCGAAAGGAGAAAACTAAGGAACATCAGTGAAGGCACCACATTAAAACCTATACATCCTTAGAAAGCCTTTCAATGGTATGGACTGTAATGGAAATTCGTTAATACGTGTGGCTGAGGGATCGATTGCGTCGGAACTGCCACCCGTGAATTTAAGATTGTGCGCAAAGCGGATTTGGTGTAATAACACATTGAGTGATATGATATGGGCAAGTAGCTCAGTTGGTCAGAGCACCGCCCTGATAAGGCGGGGGTCAGAGGTTCAAATCCTCTCTTGCCCACAAAGATAAATTGATATTATTTTGGCGAGATGGCGTAATTGGTAGCCGCGCCCGTCTCAAAAGCGGGTCCCGTAAGGGGTGTGGGTTCGAGTCCCACTCTCGCCACAAAGGAGTGAAGGGAACATCCAACCAACACTTCATATAGAGCAAAACAGAGTCTGATAATGATTCCTGCCGAAGGATAAGGCAAGGTGAAGATAGGGGCTCAATGAGGCTGAAACAAAGTGCACTTGGAGTAGGCAATATATAACGCTCGTCTAATGCGGCAGTGGCGGAATGGTAGACGCGCCACTTTGAGGGGGTGGTGGGAGCAATCCCGTGTGAGTTCGAGTCTCACCTGCCGCACAAAAAAAATTGTAAATTTTGATCAAAATCTGTATATTTGCAAAAATCTCTTTAAAAGCGCCTGTGGCGGAATTGGTAGACGCGCCAGACTTAGGATCTGGTCCCGTAAGGGGTGCAGGTTCGAGTCCTGCCAGGCGCACAAAAACGTTCTTTGAAAAATACAACGGCCAAGATGGGACGCCTATAGCATATCTGTCTGAAAATGGATGACGGAGAAGGGTGTGAAAATTGGATAAGGAAATGGTCACGGGTAAGGCTCGTCAATATGTAACTACGAGAGGTTTCCAAATATCGGTGACTACGGAAATCCGATAACCGTTGTTGAAATATATGGAGAGGTGGCAGAGTGGTCGATTGCGGCGGTCTTGTTAATTCGAGTGCTTTATCAGGAATGATAAAAGTAGAATCTCCCTAATTCGGTGAAGCCTTAACATGTAATGCTGATGGTAATACCGAGCCAATGTTTAAAGACAGTGTGTAGAGACTTTACAGGAGACGTCCAGAACGGACGAAGAGAAAGTCCAGACTACAATGTGAAAGCGATGTAGCAAGGAAAACCGTTGGCCTTCACGGGCCCGGGGGTTCGAATCCCTCCCTCTCCGCAAAACATTAAAATTTATGTATTCATTAAAAGAGTATCCTGAAGAATTTACCGGAAGCAAAGGAAAGCAATGGCTAAAATTCAGGAAGAAAATGAAAAAAATTTTTCACACAAGGCTCAGGCGGGGTAAATGTGATAAATTAAAGGTAAACGGGCAAGAAATTGCTTGGTAGAAGAAAACGCAACTGAACATTGGTTTACGGGTAGCTCCCGTCGCGGTGAGCGCGATACCATCTGCTTTTGCTAACAGCTTAATGGCAAAAGTACTACAGAAGGCTTTGGGTTCGACGCCCAACGGTTGCGCAAAAGTGTAATGGAAGCAGGATGGTCGAAACTGTATACCGAGCACTTAAAATATCGGTTCGCGTGCGGACTCGACGCGGTAAAACATTTGGAATACGTAATAGTAGATATCGCTATACAAAACCAAAAAGCGAGTCCACATATCGGGGTGTAGCTCAGTTGGTAGAGCGGGTGGTTTGGTTACAGTTAACCAATGGCTGAGAAATTGGTGAAGCGACACAATATTGGAAGTTTCGTAAGTTCGAATCTTACGTGTCGCTCGACCATCAGGCCGCAGGTCCGAGTCCTGTCACCCCGACAAAAAAACTTGGTTCGACTTGACATTTTTCGATTTATTGCTATATTTATAGTATATGGCAATTTTTATGGAAAATAAAACAAAACTAGACGAACTTTTGAAGTGTAAGACATTTACTGAATGCGCTAATATCATTTATGGTGTAAAATACACAAATGGTAACGTACAAAAGAAAATAATTGAATACTGCTCTCGTGAGTACAATATTGATATTGTAAATATAATACAACAAAACAAAGAGAAGCGCTGCCTTCAATGCGGTAAGGTAATACACGGGAATAGAAAATTTTGTAGTTCATCTTGTGCTGCTAAATACAACAACCGAAAGAGAACTTTATCAGAAGAGACAAAGCAAAAGATTTCTGAGGCGTTGCAACAACATTCATTACTGAAGAATGGACAAGTTGGTAAAAAAGAGTATGAGATAGTTTGCAAACATTGCGGAAAAGTATTTACCTCAGTAAATAAGAATGCCCAGTATTGTTGTCAACAATGTGCACATAACAGTGAAGAAGTAAAAAATAAAATTAGAGAGAAGGCATACGAAAGGATAAAAGAAGGGACGTTTTCCGGATGGCAAACAAGAAACATTCACTCATACCCGGAGATATTTTGGGAAAAAGTTTTAATAAACAATAAAATACCTTTTATAAAAGAGGATTTTTCAACAAAAAAGTACTTTCTTGATTTTTTAATTGAAAGAAACGGGAAGAAGATAGATTTAGAAATTGACGGTAGACAGCATAAACGTAGACAAACGCATGACGCCGAAAGAGATTGTTTCCTTAGAGAACATGGGTACACAATTTATCGAATTGAATGGAATACAATAAATAACGATGCGGGACGACAGAAAATGCGGGAAAAGATAAACGAGTTTTTGACTTTTTATAATAACTTATTATGAAAACAAAACTTAAATTTTTCAAGCAAGACGGGCGTTGGTATGCCGACGTTCCCGAGCATAGTCTTGAAGATAATGAGATGGTTTTGGGTGCTGACGAAATGTGTGAATTGCTATCAAATGGAAAAGATTCTGTTGAAGTTGAAATGGAAACGGGGTTTGTCCTAAGTATTGTCGAGCCGAAACAATATTTATTAAAGTTGACAATTCTTGATCATGACGATGACGGAGCAACATATTCATTAAATGGATTTTTATTCAATGAAATAATGGATAAGACTCTTAATGAAGATAGCAAATTTCCGTTAACCGTTTGGCTTTGCAATGTTACTCACACAGTTTTCGGGGAACACCCTGAGGTGATTTTTATAACGAAAGTTAGTTAAAAATACGGTCCCAATAAGGCGCCGGGAATCGTAACCCTGCATACTCCTATCGTTGCAGCGTAATCGTAGGTACGTACCGTTCTACAGGGTAGTGGCTGTAGATTTAACGCGGGAATAGCTCAGTTGATAGAGCGGGAGCCTTCCAAGCTCCAGGTCGCGGGTTTGAGCCCCGTTTCCCGCTCTAAAAAAAATAATTTTATGACGCCTTTATTCATTAATCAATTATTTAACACAGGGCAGCTTGATTTTTTTTATGTAAATTTGATCAGCGCAGATTCACTTGTTTCTATAGAAGCGTGCGAAAATAATGAAAGATTGTTAAATGGTTTCAAGGATGTATTGAAAGATACTGAACTTCCCGACAAGGAAAAATGGCTTGAACGTATCAATGATGGGTTAAAAATAGTTAAGCGGGAGAAGACGTTAAAAGAAGGAGATTAGCCCGTACCGCGGCGGGAACGAAGATGGGAAAGGCCTCTCTCGAAGAAGCATACTATTCCTCCAAATCGTAGGTTGGCACAGTTCTATACTTCTCTGGGGTTAGTATAAAAGAAGTATTATGCGGTAGTATATCAATGGTAGATAGTCTGCTTGCCATGCAGAAGGTTGGGAGTTCGAGCCTCCTCTACCGCTCAAGACAACGCTACAAGTCGGAGAAGCGTGTTCAAGTCTGCAGAGTCCGAATAAGGAGATAGTTTATGAGAGTAAAACACCGACTGTAAAATTTGCGGAAGTGCGCATTACCACATTGAGCGTTGAGACATATGCAGTAAAAAGATTGGCAGACGAATGCCGTGGTTGCAAATGAAAGTTATCCTCCCACGGCGTCCATGTAAAGTGGCGGTTATCTAGGCATGTAAGCCCCGTATGGGCGTTCGACAGAAATGTTCCAATCATTCAGGGAGTAAGGCAACAATAAGGGCACTGAACTGCAGGTAATTGACCGACTGAAACCCAGCCGAAAAGGCTTTTCAAAAGGGGGTAAAAGCATAGCAAAATTCAGTCATATGTGCTATGACGGCTCATGGACAAGCCGCGAAACGAATAGGAACCCATGCGTGGGCCCACGACAGACGGGCAGCATACGTATAACTGAAAGTCTGTTTATATGGTGAGTATGCCCGAATGGTTTAGGGGCCACACTGTGGATGTGGTTTATGTCAGTTCGAACCTGACTACTCACCCTAAGAAAAAATGTACGTTCGGCTTGATTTTTTCTCCCTTTTATATATTTATTAATAAAAGGGAAAAATATGAAAGAAAAAAATAGCATAACAACTGCGGAGATATTAAAAGCATTTGAACAATGTAATTCAGAACTTGAAGTAATAAGATATTTTGGCAGAAAGAATAATGGTGCATCTTGGCGTTTCATAGAAAAGATTAAAAAACAAGCCGGAATAGACGGAAAGTATTATAAAAATAGGATTACAAGAGAAGAGTACGAAAAAAAACCGAGATATTGCGAGACGTGTGGTAAAAAACTTACGTATGAACAAAGGTTTAATAAATTTTGTTCTTCTTCTTGCGCCGCGAAATATAACAATGTAATACGAGGGCCGCGTTCTTTAGAAACAAGAATAAAAATATCTAAGTCCCTTGGCGGAAACCTTATTGAAGAAGAAATCAATAAAAAATGCGCTAATTGCGGGAAACCAATAAAACGTGGACAATTTTGTAGTAATACTTGCCATATAGAATATGAAAGAAAAAAGAAAATTGAACGATGGCTGCAAGGAGAAAATTTTACAAGAGGAGCAGGAGGGCAATTACCTGAGTTTATAAAAAAATATCTTCTAAAAATACATAATAACAAATGTGAAAAATGCGGGTGGGGAAAAAAGAATGAAACTACAGGAAAAATACCTTTAGAAGTACACCATATAGACGGTGATTGCACAAACAACAAACTTGAAAATCTGCAATTACTTTGCCCGAATTGCCATAGTTTAACACCTAATTTTGGCTCATTAAATAAAGATAGTAAAAGGTTTCACCGTAAAAAACTTACTATCAATGACATAAAAAATAATTAACGCTTTTCCAAAGGAAATTTAACTGAAAATATACACTTTTCCAAAGGAGATTTGTAAATTTGAAATATAATTGTTCGGGGAGCACGCCCGTCATAATAAACGGGAGGTTGTTATGCACAGATAAGCTTTATCGCTTCGGCGGTACGACATCCAACTGCGGAAAGTGCGATAGTGCAATGTCTGAACAGTTTTCAACAAGTACGACGTCTTGTAAAAACGTCCCGCTTCATCCTTTCCTTGAGGAAGGAACTTGCCAAGTAGTAGCGAGGCAATCCCTGACAAGGGTATGAAACCAACGGCGCCAATAATTAGTGTTGGGTTGCTCGTGAGTCTTGTACTGAGCCGCGTGTCGGCTAATGTGGATATAATTCATAAACCACCAGAGAAGCGTCTTGCCAACAGGAGGGTAAAACCTTGTAAAGAATCTTAGGATTCCAAAGGTAGTGTAATCTACGTACAGAGTCTTGTCTTGGGGGACAAGATGCTCCGAACAACCGTAGTTCCCCAGTCGCAGCGATGCAATAAGCGGCAAAAAAATGCCCGTTAGGTTCCCACCTGGCGGGTTTTTTGCATTTTTTTAGTATATTTGAATAGAATGTTCATAAATTATTACTATGATACGGTTATTTGAGAAATTGGAAGAGCATCGTGAAAGAACAATTGATAAAAATAAGTTCAAAGCCGCAAAGAAAAAAACTAAATTCGCCGCAACGATGCTATTTTGTGAATTTTTAAAAAGAAAACAACACAATGCAACATCTAATTTTACGCTGTAAGCACTGTCAGAGGGAATACACCTATTGCACCTACGGAAATGGTCCTGAGTATGGCACTGAGGAAGGGTGCAGCATGGATTACTGTGCTGAATGTCAGAAAGCAATAGATAAGGCTCTCAATAAGATACCTGTAAAATTTAAAGGTAAATTTCAAGAAATTAATGAGCCTCGTCTGATTCCGCTTTTTGATAAGATCAAGGCAGCCTGCGATGAGAAGAGAAAAACTCCTGACGGGATAGAATGGCCCGCAATGACGCAAATGTTCTGTTGTGGAAATTACGATAATTTAGATAAGTACACTCATGAAGGTATTACATACCGCGTAGAATATAACGACGACACTCCTGACGAAAAGCATATATTCGTCGAAATGGAGTACGATATCAAGAACAAAAAATTCACAGGAAACCTATGGAAAGGGGAATATAAGGATAGTTATTTACATGGACGGAACACTTCGAGGGATTGGGTTCGTAAAATCGGCAAGCTTACAAAAATAGAACCGTGCCCGTTATCACCGCCGTTGGGAAAATTATTCTTTATGGATTTTGACCATGAAATTGATGATTTTGAATGGGAAGTAGTGACAAATAAGCAAATTCCGAAGAAGAAAAAGGAACACGTGCTTCGTTCATATACCATCGTTAGAGATGGCGGTCAAATTAAATCCGATATAGAGCACGGATACGCCTGTGATAGAAGTACGGTTGTTCTCGTTGGATTTACAAGCGACAGCCTCATTGACTTCATTAAGTACGAAGTTACTGTTGAAAGTTACGAAGACGAGAATATAGTTTATTTTAAGGATATACATTGTGTCTAATGCCAAAGATTGAAATTACATATTATAAGGGATATAAGATAGAGCATAGAAGGCTGTTCAAGGTTATAAACCTGAGCGACGGTCCTCATTTATTCCATAGTATCCTCGAGGCAAAAGATTGGATAAACGAAAGAATTTTGGAAAAGAAAGAAAAATAATTATATTTGTATTATGTTAGTAAAGTTACACAAAAAGCGTCCGGGAGTTATTTCAAAGAATAAGACTTCAAAGAATTATGTGAAGCCCTATCGCGGACAGGGACGATAGAAAAATTTGCCCACGTAGCTCAGTTGGATAGAGCAACGGATTTCATACGGTATTGTTCACCGAGACGAACACGCGTATTATGGGAGAAAGCGGGGTTGAGTACATGCATGTAGCTCTGTTTACGTTCGAAGCGTAGTTTACGCGCTAATCCGTCGGTCACAGGTTCGAATCCTGTCGTGGGCACACTTCTAATTTTTATATTATGGGTAAAAACAATAAGGACGTTGATGGCAGTAAGAAGAGACTCCATCATGGGAAGCTCGGGCAGAAGCTCAGCAAGAGAGTAAGTGATAAAGAAAAGGGCCCTGAGGTAGTCGATAGGTATGACTTCGAAAGATATTGTGTTAATTGTGACAATTTCAGAAACCCTGAAACATGCCCATTTTACCCAACCTCAGAAGATACTATGTGGAAAGAGGAATTAGATTGTAAAAATTTTTGGGATTAATGAGAATTATAGTAATATCTGATTTACACGGGCATTTGCCTGAGTTGCCCGATTTCGACTTATTGATTATCGGAGGGGACGTATGCCCTGTTACTAATCACAATAGGCATTTTCAGGAAGATTGGCTTAACGGCACATTTTCAACGTGGATAAATTCGCTTCCATGCAGAAATGTGTTCAGTCGTGTCGTTATGATTGCGGGTAATCATGACGGCTATTTTGAGGGCATTTCAAAAACAAGAAAACAGGAGTGGCTTTCTCATATAAAGGATAATCGTCTCGTTTATCTTGATAATGAAGAATACACTTTCGAATATTTTGAAGTAAATGAAATGAAGTCAATAAAGATATTTGGCTGTCCGTATTGCAAGGTGTTCGGAAGTTGGGCTTTTATGAGGGAGAATCTTGAAAAGTATTATTCGGTAATACCCGAGGGCATTGATATCTTAGTCACTCATGACGCCGCGGACATTAACAATCTCGGACTAATCCAAATGGGTTGGTACAAGGGAGAAAACGCAGGAAATGTGGCACTTGCGCAGCACCTTAAGCGTGTAAAGCCAAAGTACTATTTCTGTGGGCATATCCATAGCGGAAACCACAATCTTGAAGAGGTAGACGGAATTAAAATGGCAAATGTCTCTATAATGGACGAGGATTATAATCCAACTCACGAGCCATTGATTATCGAGGATTACGGATATCGCCCTGACGTTTGTTATCCCCTTATCGGAAATTACGAAATGGTAATTGATGATGGACACGATACCACGGAAGGAAGTGAGTTAATCGGAGTATTTGGTACATATGAGAAAGCACTCAAGACAAAACGTTTCTTAGAAAATCAATCCCCGCCCGAGGATGGCTACAAATATGCGTCCTTTGATATTCATGAGAATTTCATACTTTAAGCCGCGAAGAAATTCGCGGTTTTTTGTATATTTGGCTCGTATGAAAGATGTTAAAGAATTTTTAGGAAAATGTACTGACAAGGAAATTTTTGAAATTGTCTCAAATGTTGGTACTGAAATAAAGAACAGGCTTATTGGCTTGCTCAAGAAAACAGGGTGCACTAGCATATATTTGGGCAGCAATGTTGACGCTCAAATAAGCGTGAACGATATATATGGGGCACATGGATGGACAGAGGGTGAAATATACCGCGTTGTTAAGATAGAAGAAATAGGATATACCGACATTTTTGAGGAAGGAAAGGTATTCAAAGATATTCTTTATATTATAACCGATAAAAGTGAGCAATACAGTGGTGATGAAATAAATGAAGATAGCCTTTGGGACTTATATAAAGACGTAAAAGACATTTTAGTAAAATGATAACAGTAAATGATGTAAAAGAGACACTGCACGAGCTTGAGCATGACGAAAGTGTAGTATTCGAGAACCCCGATTATGTTTCCGCGATAGTGGGAATGACAGAAGATGGCAGGGTTGTTTATTCATACGATAAAATGATCACGCACCTCGTAGAAACCGACGGCATGACGGAGGAGGATGCGATTGACTTTATTTCTTATAATACGGAGCGTGCCATTCCATACGCCGGGGCAATGGCGCCGATTATCCTTTATCCAATTCCCGGCATTACAGACGAATAATGAAAGATTTAATTTTCGGAATAGACTGCGACGGTGTTCTTCGAGATAGTTTGAAGGATATGGTTCGTATATACAATGCTGAGATTGGCGACAATAAAAGGGTGGAAGATATTAAAGACTTCAATGTCGACGTGTCTTTCCCGAGAATTTACACTGAAACAGGAATCCCTGCCGCCGAATGGTTTTTTGACTGTCATAGCGAAGAACTATTCAGGGATTCTAAGCCTATCAAAGGCGTGCAGTGGGCAATGCGAATTCTTAAGCAGTTTGGAAAGGTGGTTATTGTAACTTACCAAAGGAGCTGCGAGAACAAGCTGCATACGATTGAATGGCTTTGCCGAAATAAGCTAATGTGCGACGATGTTTGCTTCCTCAAGGACAAGGGGCTCTTCAGGTGCGATTATTTTGTTGACGATAATATCAGCAATTTCATGGGTTCACATTCAGAAAATGCGGTTCTCATTACTGCGCCATACAACATCGGTATAAAACAATACAACGAGAACGGAGAGGAAGTTAGTACAAGCGACGCTGCCCTTGACAAAATTCTTGAAATCTCTAACTGTAAAACTGCCACAAGATTTGATTCGCTAAAACAATTTGCAGAATATATAAAGAGCTAAATATGGCAAAATTTGACAATATTTCAACAATAAAAACTGTTACAAAGACAATTGACCCGCTAATTGGAGCTATTATCGGAGACGTTTGTGGAAGCGGTTATGAATGGCACAATGCTAAGACCAAGCAAGAAATTAAGCTGAGTTTCGATTCTCCGAGTCGATTTACTGACGATACCGTTCTTAGTTGCGCCATTGCAGAATGGCTTGTTGACGGAAAGAACGGAACGACGGAAGATCAAGAACAGATTTTAAAAGACAGGCTCGACAAATACGGAAAGGCTCATCCAAACGCAGGATATGGGCACATTTTCCGTGAGTGGCTTGCTATGAAGAACAAGGAACCAATGAATTCATTCGGAAATGGCGCGGCAATGCGTTGCAGTGCTTGCGCTTGTGTTGCCGAAAGTTACGATGAGCTCATGGAGTTGGCTAAACAGTCTGCGGCGGTTACACACAATCACCCAGAGGGTATAAAGGGTGCACAGGCATTATGCTATGCAATTTGGAGCACACTTTGCGGATACCCCGACAAAGAATATCTCAAGCAAGACATAGAGCGTAATTTTGGCTATGATTTGAGCAAGACTGTGGACGAAATTCACGGCTCTCATAAGTTCGATGCAACCTGTCAGGTTACGGTTCCTGAGGCAATAATCGCATTCCTTGAAGGGGATTCATTCGACGATGTATTCAAAAAGGCTATTTGGATTGGCGGAGATAGCGATACTATTGCCGATATGGCTTGCGCCCTTGCCGCCGCATATTACGGCATTCCTGATGGATACAGAGAAAAGGTACAAAGCCTACTAACAGAGGACTTGAACACAACAATTTCAAAATTTGAAAATTATATTAGTAATGGCGAAAAGTAAACTTACACAGGTTGGTTATGAGCTTGAAAGTATTCACATTATTCAGGCTCCCGTTTCAGACATTGAGCACAGGGCTGAATGCGACCCTATGATTGACTTCTACGGTAAAAAGGCTTACCCAGTAATAGTTTCTCCGATGGGGGCTGTCACCAATGAAGAAAACTACAAGGTATGGCTTGACAACAATTTCCTTTGTGTTGTACCAAGGACTGTAGATTATCAAACGCGAATCAAAATTAGCGAAGAGACGTTTGCCTCATTTTCGTTGGCTGAGGCTCGTTATCTTGCCGACCATCTCGATATGAAGAAAGATAAACGTCATTTCATTTGTATCGACATCGCACACGGAACAATGCAGTGTCTTTATTCAGTGTGTAAAAATCTCAAGGCGATATTCGGCGACAATATCGTTATCATGACAGGAAATGTCGCAAATCCGTTCGCATATGCATTCTACGAAAACTACGAGATAGACTTTATGCGTGCCTGTGTTGGAACGGGAAGCCGTTGTACTACGTCCTGTAATGTTGGCGTGCATTATCCAACTGCCACGCTCGTAGACAGGCTTCGTATGGAAAAGGAAGATTGGGATCAATCTCATGACAGAAAATCAAGAACAAATATCATAGTCGACGGAGGAATTTCAAATTTCGACGACATTCAGAAGTGTATTGCACTTGGCGCTTGGGCTGTTATGAGCGGTAGTATTTTTGCTAAGGCTCAGGAAGCATGTGAGCCAATTGTATTCCTTCACCCAGACAACCTCAATATGGCAGATGCGATTCCCGCAGAGGAATATGCAGAGAAGTTGGCGGAGCTCAAGGAGCGTAGCGACTTATATTGGGGTACTGACGATAACGAATATTGGGTTGCATACCGTAAACTATCGCAAAGAAAGCCATATCGCCTTTACTATGGAATGAGTACGAAGCTCGCACAGAAGAAAACGGGCGGAAAGGGCGACGTTACGGCTGAAGGAATTGCACGTCCAATTCCTGTGGAATACCCTATCGCTAAGTGGGCGGACAATATGGCTTCTTATATGAGAAGTTGCATGTCGTATACTGGCTGCAGGACAATAGAAGAAATGAGAGAAAACACAGAACTGATTATCAACCTGTCGGGAGATGGTTCGTTCAGAAAATAATACGGTAAAAACAAATTAAAAAATGAATTTCAGTGAAGCATTAGAGGCACTTAAACACGGAGAGAAAGTGCTACGAAGGGGTTGGAACGGTAAAGGCATGTTCCTATGGCTCAAGCCCGCGACGGTAATAAAGGAAGAATGGTGCAAGGATCCTATCCTTAAGGAAATTGCACACGAGAACGGAGGTGAAATAAAGGCACTCGGCACCATCTGCATGAAAACTGCCGACAATAAGATTCTAACAGGTTGGGTTGCAAGTCAGACTGATATGCTCAGCGACGATTGGGAGCTCATCAATTGGCAGGAGCAGAAATTTAAGGATTTTGACCTTCCTTGGCTTACTGAGGAGGAGAACGTTAATTGGGACGAGATTTCTGACGAGGAAAAAACAGACTATGCGGACGTAGAGGAGCTTTCTGACGATGCCGACGACAGGTGGAATGCAGCAATGGAGAAACTTGACAAGAAAGTGACTGATATCCTCAATCCAGACTACGACAAACCTGAGGATGCAATTTCGGATATTTTTGATTCTGATAATATAAAGGATAAACTTCAGCAAATCAGGGAAGAAATGAAAATTCCTGAGCCGGGAGAAGAGGTTAAAGAAGCAATCAAGGAAAAATACGGAGAATAATGGATTTTATTCTTTCAGCGTTAATGGGGATTATAACCGTATGTGCTTACATTGGGTATATTCCCCAAATTATTACGCTAATTAAGACAAAATATTCGAAAGATTTGAGCATTACCTCGTGGTCGATATGGCTGTTTTCAACGGCTTGCGGTACGGTTTATTCTATACTGTTGAAACGTCCCGAATTGTTTATCATGTATGTCTCTGAATTTATTTTGTCTGTTATAATTTTCGCATTAATAATAAAATATAGAAAGAATGCTAGAAATTAAAAATGTGAAGGTATATGACCTTCGTGAAAGTATAATTGCTTGCAGGAATGCAATGAGAACTGAAATGCCGGAGTATACTGATGAGGAGTTTGAGAAGGGGCTTGAGCGGGCAAAGAAGCTGGTTAAAACTTCCGCGGAAAGCCCGAACGTAAAATGCCACGACAACTTTCTTACGGGAATCCGTGTATCATTTGACTTAAAATACAGCCAATATATCACGAAGCAATTTCAACGTTATCATTGGTTCGACTACGTTTCAAGTAATTCTATGATGCACCGCCTCGTAAAGATGGACGCTGATAAAATTTGTAATAAGTATGTTTCCCAAGAATGCATTGACAGGCTTAATAAAGATATTGAGAGGTACAATAGCATTGCTGAATGGGAAGATTTTAAAGGGGCAACGTTTGTTCTTCGCGACGGAACGGAGCTAATAACCAGGAACAAGGGAGAGGCTCTTTACTGGGCTTATATGAAGTGTATCAGCGACTGTCCTATGGGCGCAGAGTTATTTGTAAGGGTATCAACAAATTACAAGCAACTGCAGACAATGTATTGGCAGAGAAAGACACACAAGCTTCGCGAAGATTGGGGTGAATTTTGTAAATTTGTACGCGAACTTCCTTATGCAAATGAACTTATTATCGGAAAAAATTTGGATTCTGAATAAAAGTGCTTATTTTTGCAAAAATTAGATACGTAAAATGAACATCAATTTTAAAGAGACAGAAAATTACGATTCGCAGAGAACCCTTGTTAAGATTCTTCAAAAGCACCCGTATTTCTTCAGCAAGGTTAACGAGTATGATAACTATTTGTTCACCTGCGTCATACGTTGCAACGTGAAGGATAGCTCTGTGGATGCGTTCTTGAATCTATTCAGAAAGAAGAAAGAGCACAAATACGTGGACGTTACAATGAGCCTGAGTGAATGCGGCCCTGACGGTGAGGCTCTTCTTGAGCCAATAGTCTTCGATAGGGACGAAATTGATCAAATCATCGGAGACGTCCCTGATACGTATATTGGAGAAAAGACACTATGATACCTTTTAAGATATTGGCCGCAGCGATTGCGACGTTTGTGTATATAGTAGGAAAATTATCTTCCGAGCTTAAATTTGATAATGAATTTCACGGCTCTCCATATTGGAGGGTTGTGATGGCTATCGTATCAGGTATTGCCGCGTATTTCTGGGTATCGGCGTTGTTCGGAATGGCTTCAAACCCGCCTATAGGCATCTTTTTCGGCATTTCAGCTTGTATCCTCTGCATTGCATACAACGTTAATAAGATTGAGTTTCCTGACGTGCCAACCACCACTGACAAAATGTCAGAACAAGTTAATTTTGTTGATAAAGAAGGCACGATTATCGACATAATTGAAGGAAAGCCTAAGGTTGATGGCGACATTTCGTGTGTTGGCGAGCTTTTTGAAAATAAGGAAACTGTAATCATTCACGTATGCGGTGATGTCAAAATCGGAGACAGATTCCGAATCGTGCAAAATGATGGACAAAAATTATATGCTATAACAGATTTATCATGAGTAAAGTTATTGGAATTGATTTGGGCTCAACATTGAGCGAAGTTTCCGTCATGGAAGGCGGAAAACCAACAATTATTGTAAATGAAGAAGGCGGAAGAACAACCCCGTCCGTAATATCGCTTAAGAACGGAGAAAGAAAAGTCGGAACCGCCGCTAAGAGACAGGCTGTTATCAACCCGAAAGAAACCATCGTCCTTATCAAACGATTCATGGGCGGAACTTACGACGAGGTGAAAGACAACATTTCACACGTTCAATATGAAGTGAAAAACGTAAACGGCTATCCTAAGGTGATTGTGGAAGGTAAGGAGTACACCCCTGAGGAACTGTCCGCTATGATTGTAGCTAAAATGAAGGCTTCTGCGGAGGCTTATCTTGGCGAGACTGTGAAAGACGCGATTATTACCGTTCCTGCGTTCTTCGGAAACGAGGCGCGTGAGGCTACGAAGAAAGCCGGCGAGATTGCAGGACTTAATGTGCTCCGAGTGATTTCCGAGCCTACTGCTGCAATCCTTGCTTCCGGCATTGACATGGAGAAGGAAGGTAAGTATATGGTAGTTGACTATGGTGGCGCTACGCTTGACTTCTCCGTTGCAGAGATTGCCGATAAGGTGGTTGAAATCAAGGCTTCATACGGTGACGTTTACTGCGGTGGTAGTGACTTGGATAAACTTGTATCCGATTGGATTGTATCAGAGTTCAAGGCAGAGAACGGCGTTGACTTATCCAAGGATCCTATGGCTATGTCGCGTGTTCTCGAGGCTGCTGAAAAGGCTAAGATTGAACTCTCCAACACTGCAACGGCAGAAATTAACCTCCCGTATATAACGGCGGTTGACAATCAGCCTATCCACCTCGTAAAATCGCTTTCTAAGGCGAAATTTGAGGCACTTATAGACAAGGAGATTACCAAGGTTATCAACTGCGGTAAAGAGGCTCTAAAACGTGCGAAATTAACGTCTAAGGATATTGACGGAATTCTCCTTGTCGGTGGTTCAACCCGTATCCCCTATGTTCAGGAGAGACTCGAGAAGGAGTTCGGCGTAACGCTTATCAAGACTGCCAATCCAGACGAGGCTGTTTCTCTCGGCGCCGCTGTTCAGGGCGGTATCCTTGCAGGCGAGAACACAGACTTGCTTCTCCTTGACGTTACACCGCTTAACCTCGGAATTGAGACTATGGGCGGCGTTATGACAACCGTTATCGAGGCTAACACTACTATCCCTGCCAAGAAAACGCAGATATTCTCTACGGCTGTTGACAATCAGCCGGGTGTTGAAATCAACGTCCTTCAGGGCAACCGTCCTATGGCTAAGGATAATAAACAGATTGGCATTTTCCACCTTGACGGAATTGCGCCTGCTCCTGCTCACATTCCTCAAATCGAGGTTACGTTCGACATTGACGCCAACGGTATTCTCTCCGTCTCCGCTAAGGATAAGGCTACTGAAAAAGAGCAGCATATCACGATTGAGGCTAAGGGCGGTTTAACCGACGCCGAGGTTGAACGAATGAAGAAAGAAGCTGAGGAATTTGCAGAGGCTGACAAGAAGGCAAAAGAAGAAGTTGATAAAATCAACGCAGCCGACTCGTTCGCTTTCCAGATTTCCAAGGCAATCGAATCATTCGGAGAAAAAGTTACTGAGGACGAAAAGAAGGAACTTGAACCCCTTATCGAAAACCTCAAGAAAGCCGCTGCGGAGAAGAAAATCGAGGATATTGACGCTGCGCAGAAGGCTCTTCAGGAAAAGTGGATTCCTATCGCAACAAGAATCTATCAGGAAAGCGCCCCACAGGGACAGCCAGAGGCAGAAGCAACTGCAGAGCCTGAGAAGTAATTTGTTTACCGTATGTTCAGGAAGCCAACTTTCAGAAATGAAGGTTGGTTTTTTGTTGGTAAAATTTTCCAAATTCAGGCACTAAACCGGGCAAAATTGTCTAAATTTGAACAAATCTACGGCTAATTTTGAAAAAAGCCGTAGATTTTTGTAGAAAAGTTGTAAAATAGAAAAATTATCGTTATATTTGCAATATGGAAAAGTATAAAGTGTGGTTCATATCAGATTTGCATTTCACACACGCAAATATCCTTTACTTCAAGCCGAAGCGGAGGAACCTTGCTGGAATATCACTTGAACACCTGCAGAAGGGGGACAAGAATCAATGTATGGATATCCATGACAAGTGGCTGATAAATCTATGGAACGAACAGGTAGAAAAACACGATGTGGTTTACATTCTTGGCGACTTTTGTCTTGGGAATAAGGAAAGAACCGAGAAAATATTACGTCAGCTTCACGGAAAAAAGTACCTAATAACTGGCAATCATGATAAGAGTTGCAAGGGGCTTGAAAACTACTTCGAATGGGTTGGTAGCATAAAGGAGGCAAAGTTTACTCACGAAATGTTTCCATTCATTGATCCAAGTGAGACTTTCTGTGTTGAAATGTGTCATTTTCCAATGATTGCTTGGAATAGGAGAACACACGGAACAACGCATCTACATGGACATGTTCACGGAACACTCGATTTAATAAACGAAAAAAGTGAGGAACTTCGTGTGGACGTCGGATTAGACGGAAACCTCGCAAATTATAGCCTCATTAGCCTTGATAAGGTTTACCGATATATGAAAGATAAGATTAAGGCTGCCGGGTGCAATACCTTCCAAGAATACATCGACAATTTAATGTTAAAACAAGGTTATAGAATTTAAAAATTAAACAAATGATTGGATTTATTTTACTTACCGTACTTATGGTTGCTCTTATCGCGGGGCTTTTGATTTCTATCAAAAAAGATAACGATGCCAGCATTGAACTCTTTGCACTTCCTCTCGCATTTGTTCTTACGGGATTCATCGTATCTGTCGTAATCATCGCATCAATTCCAAGCGATTCAAAGTATCTTTGCAACAGGAAAGCACGTTGCGAAAACTTAGTTCAAAGCATTAACGATAAGATGTCAACGGAAACAATTAGCTACATCATTTCCGACGCAATATCCATTAATAAAAAAATTGAAAATCATAGAGCCCACGTTGATAGTAAATTTTCAGGAATTTACTATAGCAAGAAGATTGCTGAACAAGAATTTATAGAGTTGCCTGAACTCACAATAACAATAACAAATAAAAATAACGAATAGATATGCATTTCGGAACACTTAAAGAAAAGAGCGAATATTTCAGGGGGCTTACTGATTATAGGCTTACCCCGAACAGTTACGTTATCGCTATGCTCGATGGGCACTGCTTCAGCCAAATGGTAAAGAAGAAATATAAACTTCCATTTGATGAGAATTTTATGAAATATATGAACGATACTGCCAGCTATCTTCTTCAGAACATTCAGGGCGCGAAGTTCGCATATGTACAATCTGACGAGATTTCAATCTTGATCACCGACTTTGACACTCCTGAGACTGACGCATGCTTCAGTTATCGTCTATGTAAAATGCAGTCGCTTTTTGCGTCAATGGCTGCAGGAAAGTTTAACCAACTTGTAGCAATTGATTTGCTTAAAAAGAACGATGGAAAATTTGACGATTCCAACGTTGTTTCAGATATGAAGCCGGCTGCGTTTGATTGCAAGGTTTGGAGTGTTCCTTCCTACAATGAGGCTTTCGGGTGGTTCCTGTATCGTCAGCACGACTGCACAAGGAACAGCAAACAGCAGGCAGCACAGACGTACCTTTCTCACAAATCTCTTCTCAAACTCAGCGCAGACGAGCAAATTGAGAAGCTGAAATCGGAAAAGGGTATTGATTGGTACCAATATACCGACGGAGAAAAATACGGACGTCTTATCTATAAGGTAGGAACGAGAATGTCGAAGGAAATTGACGGAGAAACCATTGAGTACGACAGAAACGTATGGACTCCGTTCGGCGCCACTCCGTTCGACGAGGAAGACAACATCATAAGGACATTGATACCTAAGCGATAATGGAAGTAACAGCCACAAATAAATTTTTCGAGGATTTGAAGAACATTATGCACCCCTCTCTCTGTTCAAAGTTAAGAGAGGCGTGGTATTGGGTGCGTATGCATACTAAGAAACGTTTCCTGAGAGTTCTTAAGGCTACTCTTGCGAGTTATCCGTATGATAGCTCGTTCATGATTGACATTGAGAAGGCTAAAATCATCGAAATGGCTGATTATCTTGAGGCGAACGATAGATTTGTCGGTGTTGAATTCGCGGTTCGCGATTTGCGAATCTGTGCAAAATTGATCGACATATTCAACGGTGACGAAACAAAACTATACCACCATAACGGCGATATCGAATTCGTTAAAAGCGACGTAAATGACGAAGACGGCGATGATACATATGAAATGAGGCCCACGGACGATTTTGAATATGTTTGTGACGTTAATGTGAATATGAGAAACATGGGCAGGTTTGTCTTTAACGAGCATGAAAAGGAATATTTCACAAAATATCCACACGAGTTATATAAAAGAAAGGCCAGGTATCTTTATCATAAAATTCGCCTCGAAAAAGAGGAACTATGGTGGGATTAAATTTGGAAAATTGAAGAATAATTCCTATATTTGCTGAGAACGATAAAAATAACGATTATGCTCAGCAAAGAAACACGCAGAAGAATCGCAAGGCAATATCTTGAAAAGAATTTCGGAAAATACGCTTTCAAGGTTACGAGACTTGGTGTAGAGCCAGATTTGAGCCGCCCATTTGAGCTTTGGGCTGAGGACGACGGAATTTCGTTCGAGGTTGTACACGCCCCGTATGTCTCCGGTAATCACAAGAGGATTATCGCTGTTTCAGATTCCAAGGAAGAGCTCAACAACTCTGTTCTTACAAATTTCCATAGGGAAAGTGTAATGACAGGATGCATTGAATACGAAAAATTTAAGGATTATTATATAGCATATGACTAAACTGTTTGAAAAATACATAACTGACGACTACAAGGTAAAGTGGGATTACGTAGAGACTGTTCCCGAGTTCGCAAAGCTCAAGCAGTGCGAGCAGAATCAGAAATGGCACGGAGAAGGAAACGCATGGCAGCATACAGTGAAATGCGTGGAGGCTGCGTACGACATGTTCGAGAAAAGATACGAGGGATTTACCGACTCACAAAAACGAGTTCTTCTTACGGCCGTTCTCTTCCACGATATCGGAAAGGGGACGACTACGGAGTTCACCAAGGGGAATTGGCACTCCTACGGCCATGAGGTTGCCGGAGAGCGTATCGCCCGAAGAATTCTATGGGACGAAGATTTCGGTGCAAGGGAGACTGTATGCACGCTTATCCGTTGGCATATGGACGTTCTTAGGGTAGCCGAATCAAGGGACTTCGCCACTAAGATGTTGAGAATGTCTTGCTATCAATTTTTCACTTGGCAGAGTGCTATTTTCGTCAAAACATGTGATTGCCTTGGAAGCCAGCCAGAGGACAAGAATCAGACGAATATCGACATGGCAAAACTCCAATTCCTCAGAAGGTTCTCTACAGAAATGAACTGTTATGATATAACCGTTTACAAGCGTTCATTTGATCGCAGAAAAATCTTCGGAAAAAATGTGAATTGGGAATCAACGGATCCTGATAAGGGAAAGACGCAGGCATTTATGTTCATTGGGCTTCCCGGCGCAGGAAAGAACACCGCCATTGATGATATGTTTAAGGACAGGAATATTAAGGTTCTTAGTCGCGACGACATTCGTGCGGAACTCGGATATTGCGGAAAAGACGACAAAATTATCGGAACACCCGAGCAGGAAAAGAAAGTTTCCGAAATATTCAACAATAGATTGTCCGAATATGCCAAGAATGGAGTTGATTTTGTCATTAATAACATTAATCTTAAAAAGAAGTACAGAGACGACTATCATACGATGGCAAACCACGCGTCTGTCAACAATATTGAGTGGATTTATGTTTATATTGAGGCTCCTACACTTCAATCAAATATCAACAGAAGGGAAGGGCAAATCAAGGCAAGCGCTTTCAATGATATGATTGAAAAATTTGATTGGCCCACTGCTGACGAATATGACGAGTTTTTCATTAAGAAACAACTTCAAGACTAATATGGTTTCCTGCATATCCTTAAATGCAGGTGGTGCGGAGAAAATAATTAACAATTAAAACTTTTAAAAAATGAAGCTAAACAAAAGCGCAAAAGCAAATGTAAATTATCTAGCGAAAATTGTTGAGATTAAGGATTTTACTCCACATTCGAATCCTGAAGTCACAAGACTTAAGGCGGCTCACGTAGATGGGTTCAGCATTCTCGTCGGTATTGACGAGAAGCCCGGAAAATTCGTCTACTTCCCTACCTCCTGCTGCATTAACCCGCAGTTCCTTTCATTTGCCAACCTCTATCGTCACGCAGAGAAGAATGCGAACCCAGAGGCTACGGGCATGTTCGAGGATAACGGACGCGTAAAGGCGATTAAGCTGAAGGGACAGGTTTCTGAGGGCTTCTTGCTCCCCCTGCAGATTCTTTGCAATTTCGTCGTTGATTCAACGAATGTTGCCTTTGATGAAAATGACTGCCCCGTTGGAACCGAATTCGACGAGGTTGAGCACAATGGCAAGTCTTTCTGGATTAACAAGAAATTTGTCGTCCATAATCAGCAGGGTAGCGGTGGTGGAGCAGGAAAGGGCCGCTACGATAAGCGTGTCAAACTGTTCGATAGGACAATTGAAGATCAGTTCAGATTCCACTATACAACTGTAATCTATCGTAAGGAGCCTCAGTTCATTGAACCGGATGACTTGATTCACATTTCTGATAAGTGGCACGGAACTAGTGCAATTTTTGCATATGTTCTCTGCAAGCATCCTCTTACCTTCAAGGAGAAGATTGCAAAGTGGCTTACCGGTGAAGAGTTCAATCGTTACGAGTATCTTTACGCTTCTCGCTCTGTCGTAAAGAACGGAAAGATTCGTAAAGAAGAGAACGCACACCCCGGCTTCTATGGAGAGGGTAACGATGTGTGGAAAGAGGCTTTCGAGTATGTAAAGCCGTTCCTTGTGAAGGGTATGACTATCTACGCCGAAATCGTAGGCTACCTTCCAAATGGGGGGTACATTCAAAAAAACTACGATTATGGCTGTGTTCCACCAAAACCGGGCGAGAAGTACACTCCCGAAAAGCACTATAAGGTTCGCGTATACCGTATTACACTTACTAATGTGGACGGAATTGCTCACGAGTTCTCAACATTGGAGGTTCAGCAGTGGTGCAAGTACAACGGGCTAACCCCTGTTATCGAACGCTACTACGGAAAGGCAAAGGATTTGTATCCGAACCTTAACACAGAACTGCATTGGAACGAAAACTTCATTGAGGCACTTGCTTCCGATAAGAGATTCTATATGGAACTGAATTCTCCCGATTGTGAAAACAAAGTGCCACACGAAGGGATTGTTCTAAAGAAAGAAGATATGATTCCACGCGCAGTCAAGCTTAAGTGTTTTGCCTTCCTCAATAAGGAACAGGCTGAGCTTGACAAGGGAGAGGAAAATATCGAAGATTTAGCTTAGAAAGGTTCCGCAGAAATGCGGAACTTTTTTTTGCTTTTTTGTTATTTTTTCACTATTTTTTAGTATATTTTAAAAAATGAAAGTATTTATAATGAAAAGAGAACTGATATGAACTTTAACAATAGAATTTATGAATCTTATTTAGCAGGTAATACGTCTTTAACTGATATGATAAAAGAATTTCATACCACTGAGTATGAGTTGAAACTATATTTTAAAGAACACAATTTAAAATATAGAAGGCAATATCTTTATGATACAACCGTTCACACTTTTTTCGACACAATTGATAGTGAAATAAAGGCATATTTACTTGGGTTTTATTTCGCCGACGGAGGAATATATAAAGGAATGCTTAAGATTTCTATCGGGGAAGAAGACAGAGAAATTATTGAATTATTCAAAAGTTTTATTTCACCAAATAGAAAAATTCGCAAAATAAATGAACAAACAAATAAAAAGACCGGCTATGTATCAAAACCAATGGTGGCGATAGATATAAAATCTGATTATCTATGTGAACGTCTTGAAAAATACGGAATGGGACACAGGAAGACATATGAAACAACGACTGCTCTTAATATGATTCCCGATGAGTTTATGATTGATTTTATAAGAGGATATTTTGACGGCGATGGAACGGTTTGCGTTACGTCTTCAAAGAAGCCATATAATAAAAAGAATGGAGAGACGACAACATTTAACTATCAAAACTATAATTGGTCAATTATTAGTAAACGTTCCGAGCATTTAAACATTATAAAATCATTTCTTAATAGGAAATACGATATTCATTCAAATATTATAAACGATAAAAAGGGAAATTTCCTTATTGAAATTAATAGAAAAAAAGATTTTAAAAAAATAATGGAAATTTTATACAAAGGAAAGAAATATTATTTGAAGCGCAAATTACAAAAATACTTATCATACAATATTAAGCCGGATAAACCGAAAATATTAAAATACTTTAATGGCTCAATAATATCGAGGTTTGATAGCTTGACCAATGCCGGAAAAGATGCAGGCATAACCCCTCAAGGAATAAAAGTAAGAATCAAAAAGAAATTGAACGTAAATGGATACACATGGGGCTACGAAATGTAGCCTTTTTTATTATCAGCCCACAATAAGTGGGCGTTTTTTGCTTTAGCAAACAGCCATTTCACCCTGAAAAAGTATTTATTTAAAAATACTATGCATTGAGCGAAATGGTTGAAAAAACTCAAATACAATTCCCAAGATATTTTGTCAATAAAGCGAAGAATGAAGCGATTGAGACATTGACTCAATATATTAACGACAATCTTTCGGACTTTATTGATGGGGAAGAGATAACATTACGATATAAAAATGCGAAGGACGGCACAATTTCCTCCGTAAATGCAATCGTAGACATTACTGAAGGCGTTGCTTCCTTAAGTGTTGAGATTGGGGAAAAAGATACAATAAAAATTGTTGAAAAAGATGGGCTTGAGCCCATTGAAGATGAAGAATCTCTTTGGCTTTCCGACAATTGGGATACAGAAGTGGCAAGTGCTTATCCTGCAAGCGATTTAAAGACTACCGTTAAATATATGGTAGCCGAAATACGCGTGTTAAAGGAAGAGCTTGCAAAGTGTAAGGAAGCTCTTACAAACACACTCGGAGGAGGCGACATCATTACCAATTCTTACAAATATTGGCTTGAAAATGAATATACGCCCGAAATGCCCGAAGATGGAACATCTCCTTATACAACGGGGGATACCGAAATTTACAAATGGGATATCTACATTGCGGATTCGCCTCTTACTGATTTTTCTGAAGGGGGTATCTATACAGAACAAAGGTACTATCCTTATCTTCGTGCATGGAACTCTACAGGTGAAGAAATTGAAATAACTACAGCTATTACAGTTGATTTATCCGTCGGCACAGGCACGGCAACGATTAGTTTTACGGGCGGCACGCTTTATGCCTTTACCACTGGTGATACTGAATTCAACGCCACTATCACTGATGATGAGCACAGTGGCTATACAAGTAGCAAACAATATTACATTGTTTTTGAAAAAAACGAAAAACCCGACTATGAATCTCAATATAATGTAAAGCACCTCATTACCAAGCATGCAGATAGTTTGGATATTCTGATGAACAATTCAGATTATCTTGCTGTTAATGAGTTCTGTTGGTGCATTGCTGAAAATGCCCTCTATTATAAGGCGCAGGCAGCTAACGGCACAATTCAACTCTTCAAGATTAACGGGGGCGGAAGTGTTACTCCTACGGGTAGCACCATTACTTATACTATCGATGACGATGGAACAATCACAGCAGTTGCTGAAGATGGTACCTCTGTTACTATTGACGAAGATGGAACAATTGTCCTTGTCGGAACAATAGATAATGATGGCATTATCAATATTGACGATACGGCGATAAACTAAAAAAGAATAAAGGAAAATAAAACAAAATAAAAATGGCAGAAGAAATAAAAAAAGCAAAGAAAATAAAAGTTAATGGCGTTTTTGCGGACGTTGACCTTTCTACAGTGGGGCATCTTACATCCCCTAACGGCTTAATAGAATATACTCTCAAAGTAGATAACGAGGGTAATCTTTATGCTGTCGATGAAAAAAGTATCCCTGGTCCTCTTACGCCTCCTAGTACTACGGGTAGCACATTGGCAAAACTGTATATCAATTCTTTCTATTGTGGCGGAAAAGATGCAAACGAACATACCCTTAATTATTGCTCCCATAACTTTGTAGAGCTTTCTAATCTCACCAATAATGATATTAACCTCAAGGGGATATCCCTTCAATATGCAATTAACGGAGCTGACTGGATTGTCTTACCTCTTAGTGGCGTTATTAAAGCGGGTTCAACATTCGTTATCCGTGGTGCACAATGCTCAATGCTCAACTCTCCAACCACAAGAATAAAAGTTGATAAGTATGACATTGAATGGCGGCTTGAAAATGGGGAACTTATTAAATTTGATAGCGAGACTTCTGCTAAATTTTACCTCGCATTCAACCTTAATAAGTACAATGGCGAACAGCCGTATGACAAAGACGCTAAAAACGCAAAAACCGACGCAATAGGATACGTTGATTTAATTGGCGTGAAAGGTACCGAAAGCCCCGGCGGATTTGAAAATGCTTTCTATGATGGGCTTTCTAATACTAAATTATTTAGAAAATACTACGCCATGGATCCTGTCAAGCAGGCAACCAAAGCAATTAACGCTCGTAATAATAGTAATGATTGGTGCTATGTTGATTTAACCAAGAAAGATGGGGAAATAATTCCTTGCGTCGAAGTTTACCGTCCTATGGCATCAGAAGAACATAAAAATATTTTCTACAATAAAACAAAGCTTTTTGATAACAAGCCATCTATCATTACCTGCTCATTTGGTAGACAGGCAACTGATAACGGAAATGGTGCCACAAGGTGTTTCAATTGGCTTACAAAGAGTATTGACAATAAGTATATTTGGATACGTCCTGCGGGTACTTCATCTTGGGGTAAGGCACACGAATCTTTCTGTGCTGGTGATGGAAGGTTAGTCTATAATACTCCTGCCGAAAGAACTGTATATGACAGGATAATGAAAGAATATACCAACGACACCGTTATTATTGTAAATAAGTATATACAGAGTGGATTTACCGCGGGAACTTACGAATATATAGCGGGTTCAATGAATGATGACGGCACTCCTAATCTTAACGAATGTACGCCTGTTTGTACTTTTACAGTAAGAACCGACACAGAGGTAAATACAGGCTTTAAATTTATTCAGACAAGTGACCAACAGGGCTTCAACTGGGAAGAATATCGCCTTTGGGAAGCTTCTTCAAAACTTATATCCAAAGAAACAAGAAGCAACGACGCACATTTCATGATTAACACAGGCGACATGACGCAGAATGGTAATCGTGTAAACGAATGGAAGGATTACTTTGATGCAAAGGGAGATTTCTTTAATAATATGGAAGAAATGGCAACCATAGGCAACAATGACCTTTCTCTCAACGTTCTTTATGAAATGGGTAACGGTGAAGATAACAATAAACTTTGGCACGAGAATTACACTTTCTTCTATACAGCCGAAATAGATCCAAACAATGCGCCTATTTTTACGGGATACGACGGAAATGATTATTACATTCCTTCCCTTTATTCATTCAACTATGGAAAGGCTCACTTCCTTTGCATGAACACTGAAATTAAAAAGACAACGGAGACTAACGCATACGGATATAACTTTGGCGGCGAAAACTGGGGTAATTTCTATCCTCAAATTTGGAATTGGTGTGAAAACGACATTGAACCTTATAGTGGAGATTCAAGCATTTGGAAAATTGTTTTTTGCCATGAGATGCCTTTTACCATTTTAACTCCAAAAGTAACTGAAACGGCTTCAGGTATGCTAAAAGTACGCACAGGCGGTAGTAATGCTAATCAAAATATCAAGGTTCCTGCAGAAAAAGGGACAGGAGATTTCTGGCTTAGTGAATTCTGCCAAACTCATAACGTTAAACTTTGTATTGGCGGGCATAAGCATACAGAAGCAAGTACATGGCAAATTCTTGAGAACGTTGCTTATGACGGCGAAGTAAGAAGCGTTGATTCTATGCATCCGATTATTGTTGTAAGCAAAGATACAAGTTCACCTTTCTACATCGGAAATTACCGAGTTTTAGGGCATGAGGGCGACGCTGGCGCCACTGATCTTACTTCATATGAGGGCTATCAGTATCCAAACACGTGGTTCAAAAATGACGGCACTCTTAAAGATGATTACTCAAGTGCGGTGCAAATGTGTACCTTCATGTTTGAAAATGATATTCATGCAGGTTCAACGCCTGTTCTTTATGCAATGTCGCAAGCAACTGCTTACAAGCATACATCCAACAAGGAGCTTCCTGGGCTAAATATTCCTTGGTTGAGGTATTATTTCCCCCGCGCAAGTTATGATGCTGACAAAGACAGCGCTACCGCCGCCGCGGCACAGAAATTCCCCTTCTACACTGTTTGGACTATAAATGCAAACACCATTACGGGCGAAGTAAGAAAAACTTACGGCGGATTTAATGGCAGTGGTAAATTTGATATCAATATTGATTGGCCATTTGTTAAAAAAGGGTATAGCGCCGTTGAAAAAGACTGGCAAACTACAATTCATTCAATCAATGGCATTACAAATATGGAAGTTCCTCAAGCAGAAACTGACACAAGAATTATTTCAATAAGCAAGTAAAAAAATAAAATAGCCAATGGCAAAATATCTTAAAAGATATAACAAGGAAACAAATCAATGGGAGTTGGTTTCAGCTCCAGATGTTTCTGTTGAACAAAGACTTGAAGACGGAAGTAATATAACCGATACCAATGTCTTCGTGACAAACGTAAATTATGCGAAAGAGAGCGGCGATACTACTCTCGACGAAACACTTACGGTTATCGGTGATGACATTTCAAGACTTCAACGCAACGTTTCTTGGCTTACCGAACACGGCGGAGCGGGTGGAAGCGGCGGTGGCGGTGGTACCGTAAAATCATTCGGTATTGAAGTTATCAGCCCTGCACTTGTCAACAACGCCGCATATGTTACAGGCAAGACATTTGACATTGAATTCATGATAACGGGTGGTTCTGAAGGAGACATCTGTACATATTCTTATGCCTATGATGGAACGCCTACGGACTATATCCCTATTGAAGTTAATAAGAGTGTTAAGGTGCACATTGACAATACTACCAGTACCAAAAAAGAACACTCAATGCTCATTAGGGCAATCAACCCTTATGGCACAAATATTACTGCAAAGAACTTTACAATTTACGAGTCTTCACTTTCCATTGCTTTTGACGTTGATACTGCAGGCGATGATTACAACAAGGCTACCGGCGTTTACAATATAAGGAAAAACAGTACTTACGGAAATATTCCACTCCTTATTACGAACGGCCTTATGAACTCGACTACAGTTCTTACCGGTGCCTACAACATGGAACGGAGTAACATTGAATTTGTTAATTCTACAACTAATCCACAAAAGGTGGCATTCTCTCTTTGGAATATACTTTCCGAACCAGCGCCGGGGCGTTACTATGTTGTAAGTTTCAGCGCGTCAGCCACACTTGGTACAAACACAATTTATTCTAATGAAATACTGGTCCGCGTATTTATTGTCAGCCCCACAGAAATGACAATCGTTCTTGGCGTAAACGGCACGAGCGGCGAAGATGTAGAAGCTCCCCTTAATTCATCACTCGCCTATAATTTCAAGACTTATGTCCCCGTGCTCAGTCCGCCTATTGACGCAACTTACTATGCGGCAAAAATTGTTAACGGGGCAAGTTCAACACTTATTCTTGGACAATACTATGATGAAAATACTCATGAGCCTGGGGCGACTTTCTCTGATAATCCTTCAGCATCTGTCGGTACGCTAATATCATCTCAATATGCACTCTCTGCTGCCCACGGTTTCCAAGAAGGGCAAACTGTTCAACTCTGCGTGCAAGTATGGGATGCATTGGGTACCCGTACGCAATCTGCCATGACAAATATTACAATTGTCGAAGAATCTAATGAAATTTTCCCAAGACAATCTAATTCAAGAAGCGGTATTGGTACGACGGGAGGAACTATATTTGCTTCATGGAACAAAGATGACGCATCTGAAGTTTCAAAGATGAAATGGACGTCCAATCAGACAGACTATGCTTTTATCAGTAATGAATTTACAGGTAATACGGTAACTTTGGACATTAATGTTCTTAATGGTAATGATGCAAGCGGTATTCATGTCGAAGATGGGGAGATTCCTACTCCATATATGAGGCTTCAAAACCACGCTTATGCCTATACTGATATGTCAAGGTATGCAGCGGAAATTGCTGCTCTTACTACGAATATCGATGATACCAATTATTATGGTTTCACAATTTCTTTCAGTATTAAAGCTGATTTGTTAAATGATAACGAGCATACGCTTCTCCTTTGGGGTGACAGTGGCGTTGACAATTCGCTTATCAATGGTATTAGAATTGATTCTGATAAGGTACGTTGGAGAGTTTGGGAAATAACAAAAGTGGGCAATCCACTTCCACATGATTTAATATGCCCTATTTCACCCGATGTGCGTACTACGGTTGATTTCTCATATGTTATCAATGACAGCAACAGCGCCACCGCTAGAATATATGTCAATGGTATCCTCAATGCGGCAGCTAATATATATAGAATGAGCCCGAGAGCGGCACATATCTTCCCTAATATTGCTTACTTCGGCGCAAACTACAGAAATGGCTCTATTGAAAGATATGCTGATTTAAATATATATGAGTTCAGCATCTATACGAGAAATTTGAACGACTTACAAATCATTGTAAACAGTAAGAATTCCCGTTTCTATACGCTTGCCGATTATAATCAGTGGAAAACAAAAAACTTCATTACTGCTAATGAGCTAAATCCTGCAATACCCGAATCTGTTTTTTTCAATAACGGTGACTATATTGAAGAGTTTAGTACTGCGCAAGTTTCTAATATTGCTTCCCGTAGCACAAACCCTACCTTATATATATATTTCTCACAAGATGCGGGCTTTAATAAGGATTGGTTCTATGCAAAGCACACTGCCGAAGAAACGGGTAGAACGTTTGACGGCGTAGCCACGTATTACGATCCTGACACACAGAGAACAGTTCAATTTGCGGTAAAAGTAACACTTCAAGGCACTAGTACCCTTGGATATCGTATTAAAAACCTTGAAATGTACGTAGATGAAACCTTTACAACCGAAACGGGCACTTATGTAAAACTGTTTCAGCCGAAAAAAGAATGGTTCCCCGAAAGCCAATTTACATTGAAGGCAGATGTCGTTGACTCCGCCCACGCTAACAACGCCGTGTTGGGTGAATGGATTAACAATTCTGGGGCATTTGAAAATAACCCCGCAATGGCAAATCTTGAAGGAAACAGGCCCTTGGATGTTGATGATGCGGGTAACGAACCCGTTCCCGGCGCTGTTCACGAAGATGTAACAATCAAGCATACACTTGAGGGTTTCCCTATCCTTATGTTCATTGCTTTTTCAGATAGCAACGCCTATACGTTCCTTGGAATCTACTCATTCAACCTTGGACGTTACTCATACTATAATATGGGTATGAAATTCTTGAAATCATTTTCAAGAAGAGACGCCGGAGGGCAGAAAGTGGCTTGTCCTAAACTTATCAATTACTACGAAGAAAAGGACACGCTTGGCGAAGTAAAAGCGGGCGATATATTCAGTTTTGAAATGGGCAATGCCGCTAACGAGCATATTGCTGAGCACCCCGTATGGTCACAATATAGAAATAGTGTTATTCAAACATACGGCGATTTTAAATATCCTTCTGTTGGTACCACTGATGATATATGGAACAAACTTTGTACTGCATTTGAATCAATAGCGAGATTTGAAATTACGTCATACTATACTGATTCTTACACGGGATATCAAAATATTCACGATTTTATTTATGATAAAATTGCGGGGAAATATATTGATACCGGTGATGAAATTGCTCAACAGAATCTTACCACTCAAGATATTGAAGACCATATAAACGTTCACAATGCGATAGCTTACTTTGTAATTGCCAATGCATTTGGTATGACAGACTCTCTCGGTAAGAACATGACATTAAGGACGTGGGATAATGGTGAAACATGGTACACCTGCTTCTACGATATGGATACTGCTCTTGCTCTTGCAAACGACGGCTCTGAAAGTAACCCCGTAACCGTTTCTATTGATAAGGTTACAATGGTTTCCGACCCTGAAACTCAAACATCAGTGCTTCGCACAACATATCATGATGAACAATCAAAATATGCTGCCTACCTTTCAAAGATTTGGGGCGTATTCAGGGATGACATGTTTATAAATAGACATAACAACCCTCAAGATAGGTACGAATACATTTGGAACTCAATGAGAAGCACAAATGGTAAACTTTCCCGTGCTTCCAATTTTACGGATATTATGGCAGACAGGGTTGATAAGTGCGGTGAAATGGTTTATGACTATGACTATAATACCAAATACATAGACGATACTAATACGCAGGATTCAGGTGTTACACCCGCCATTACTTTCTTGCACGGTACTCGTGTGGAATTTGTTAAGGACTGGCTTAGAAAGCACTTTTATTTCCTTGACGGTATGTTCGATGCAAATAGGCTCGGACAGGGTGTTTCATTCTCTTATGCCGATAGCCCTTACAACTCCGATATTTTCGATATTGTTGCATCATTCAGCAGTGCAATACCAATACTCGCGTTTACAGTTAAAGTAACAACGCCCACATTCTTAGGAATCAATGTAGGTAGTGATACTTTCAAGAAATATTATATTGATACAGAAAATACTGATACAAGGCTTTATTTTGTCAACGGCACATCTTCAAATGCACAGATTAACATTAAAGGCAGTACCTTAATATCTAAATTAGAAGGATTACAAGGCGGCTTCCAAGCAATTGGTAACAATGAGCCTGGCGTTGCTCGTGCTTTATCTGAATTTAATGTAGAATCATCCAACGGGCTTACCGAATCGCCTTTTACAAGTAGGGTATTTATTCTTGGAGGAAAATCTTCTCTTGAGACTATTAACCTTAGCAATACAAGAGGGCCTTCTCCACTCAATAACTACGTGGTTGACTTGGGCGATTTTGACAAACTCATCAATGTCAACATCTCCAACTCTGATGTGACGGCTCTTGGTTTACCTCGTACATCACTTCAAAGGCTTGATATCAGGTATTCTAATCTTGTAAGTTTCACTCTCGTTAATCAAAATATTCTTACAGGTATTAGCTTCGACGGATGCAGTAAATTACAAAGTATTCATATTGATAATTGCAATGCAATTACTGATTTGAACATAAGTGATAAGATAAATCTTTCAACAATATCTATCACTAACTGTGATTCTCTCAATTCTGTAACAATTTCAGGGAATACCAGTCTTACAACTATTGAACTTTCAAATAACCGGAATTTAAAGACGGTTAGAATAGTCAACTGTCGTTCCGCCAATCTGAAAATCAATATCAATGGTTCCGCATTACAGAATATTACTATCAACGAGGTTAACACCACCATTCCTGTCACTCTGCCGAGCCGTGCATTCTTATCGGGTGTTACGAGTATTAGCATTGATAATTGCTACTATTTCGGCGGGTTTAAATACGGAACTGAGGATATCGAGACATACGGAGAAGACAACAACTATGTTCTTGACTTAACTCCGTTTACTTCTTTGGAGGGAGAGAACATCTCTGCAAGGAATGTTCTTACTATGGTTTATATCAGGGTTCCTAATGATGCCGAACATCCTTTCGATTTAAGGCATGGGCTCATAGACGGTAGTAAAAATGTTCTTACAAGAATCTTCGGATGTTTTGCAATAACAGAAATAGAACAATTCTTCCAATTTGCTAAATTCTATGTAAGGGAACCGCTCGATTTGGAAGGCGGTAAGACTCCTTTTGATGATTCTTATTATCAGTGGGACAACAGTAGCAGCTACGGAACAAACGTGGTTATCAATCAAAGCGACATGAGCAGCGCGTTCCGTATGACGAGCTGCAGTATTAGTGATGTTTACTATATTTTTAAACAATGCAGACACGGTGTTGCTCTTACTGACATAGAATCAGGTGAAAGCATGTTTAGGGATTGTAAGAGTCTCCGTACGACAATGCAGGATAGCATTAACCCGGGTATTTTCAGCAATTTACCTGAATTGACTAATATTAACAATATTTTCAATGGTGCAAATATTGGCGGATACATAGATAATACAATTCTTATTCCGATTAAAGACAATATTGAAGAATTCGTCAACGTATTCGGAACCAATGAAACTAATATTGAAAAATATTATACAAAGGATGATGAATGTTTCTTCCCGAGTGGAAACAACATAACTGTTGTAGAAGGATTTAATCCGTTGCCTTACAATACGGAATATGAGGTTCCTAATCCTGTCTTCGATACGGAAATGCTCAAAACTCTTACAAAGGTAGAAATTATTGAAAATTCTTTCAACGATTGTAAGATAGATTTTACTAATGGTGAAGGGGACGTAAACTGTGACTTATTTAAGACAACCGTAAAATTAAAGAAAATTGGAAGGTCGTTCTTACGCGTTATTGGCACAGGTTCCTTAAAGAATATCTTTGGTGGCAACAGTTCTTCGCCATCAGAATTCCCCGAAGCATTGGAGGAAATAAGAGGTTCATTCTCATTCATTGAGGATCCTTATTGCGACCATGAATCCATTTCAGGTGAGTGCCCTATTAATCACGATACGGGGCACAAAGGAGTACTGATGCCTATTGGCAATAGTTTCTTTAAGAGAATAAAAGGTTCTATTAAAGCCATTGGTGGGAAAAGCCGTAGCTATTATGAAGAAAAGTGTTTTTTCTCTGAACGTAATTCTGTACGCGAAACCAACGCTATTAGAAAATACATTGACTTGGACGATTGCGATGGCGAAAATTTCTGCTACAAAATATTCAACGGCTGCGATAATCTTGAAGAAGTTCCTTACTTCTTTGAGGGTATGGATTTCAACGTTATCGGAGGGCCTTCATCTATTTCTCTTCTTTTTGATGGAAATGGAAATAGCATGTTCAAGGGCTTAACGAAATTGAAAAATATTACGGGGCTCTTCAGCACAATGAAAAATGTTAAGTACACTCTTTCATCAGGGTGTGCATTTGAGGATTGTGCTATTGAAAGTGCATCTAACTTATTTAAGGAAAGCAATGCCGCCAATTCTGCCAAAAGAATAGGAATGGTGCCTTATAAACTTTTCTATCAAGGTGATGTTGAAAATACCATTTCCGATAGCAAGCTTGGTATCACCGAGAAAACTGCGGATAGCATGGGTATCTTGGCAGATTTCGAACATTATATTGAAGATTTGTCAGGTAATCCTGAAGAATACCGCTATGTTGGTACTGATACTGCAGATAAGATTTCCCTTAACTTTACTTATAAGTTACCAAAGTGCATTATTAACAATCTATCAAGTGTCTTTGAATTCTCGGATTCTACGGAACTCGTACAATTCTCAAGTTTAGACATGCCTTACGAGGAATGGATTGAAGATAATGAAAACTATAATCCTATAATGTTCTATACTTCACAGGATGAAAGCGGTAATACTGTCTACTCATATAACATGAGTTATAATCCTTATAAGAAGAAATGGAACAAATTTGTATATGATGGCACAAAAGCATTTACACAAATGGTTGAAGCGTCAGTACAATATCAAACACTATTGAGAGTATACGCAGGCGAAATCATTCCTGAATATATGGATGATTACGGAAACCCGATTCTTGATAAAGATTTTCCCGACGGCTTCAGAGATTACGATGACTACTTTGATTTGTCCGCATTGTCTGACAAAGATACGGGTATTGAAAAAGATACTGACACCTATCCTATCTATAACCCGGGCACAGGTTTGTTTAGCATCCAAAATTACTTTGTTCCTCAGGACATCTTTAGATACTGTGCGAATAACCGAAGCACGATGGTAAACAGTGCGTTTGAGAATGAGTGTCCTACGATTACCCATACCGCCGACATGTGGAGCTGCGGCGTAAAAGGTAGAATACCCCCTTATATATTCGAACCTATACGCAATGCCATCACCCTGTCAAGGGTATTCTATAATTGTAAGGGGTTGCTTCCTCATAGGTGGGCTACGTATATATCAGGTGTACCCTACTCAGCAGGAACGGCTTATCCTTCAACGTTGATAAGTGGCATGACAAATCTCAGCACTTTCAGTACAATGTTCTCCAACTGTACCATGTGGGGCAGAGTAACAGTTCCGGAAAGCTTCTTCTCAACCAATACGGAATTAGCTGATATATCAAGTATATGGAACGGTATGAAGTGGGTGGAAGATACTGTGACAGAGCAATTCCCGATTACATTGTTTGTAAATAATTCTAAACTATCGAATCTATCGGGATTATTTGCATACGAAGGGCCTTATCGTATGAGCAGCAACTTATTCAATGAGAGAAACAACCCGAATATTAAGAATACGTCAAGCTTCTTATTCAGATGCGTTCATCTCATGAATACTTCAAGGGTTCCTACGTTCTGGGATGAAACAAAATGGATTGTTCCTTCATTTGAGAATACATTTGCCGGAATTTCACTAGAAATTATTGATGCACAGGGTATACCGCCAGCATGGTACACAGAAATGTAAAAAGAAAGCCGCAGGATTTACTCCTGCGGTTTTTGTTTATTTTATAATCAAACAATCCATCGGCTTCAAATCTTCAGGATTTATTTCCTTATAAACGTCACTTTCTTTTATCTCTTCATTCCAAACAGGGTCTTCGCCAATAAGTTCAAGAATGCGTTCATGAATTGGTACCTCGTATTTCCACTTCAAGAGTATATTGGTACGTGCAATCTCGTTCAAGCGACTACCCGTTGCGGTGTCACCGCGCCCATTAGCCCGAGATTCGCCCTGATTCTGAATATAAAGGACTTTATCAACCTTTGCAATTTTCCCTTTAAGGAATGTTCTTATTACAACATCCATATCATCCAATACGGACAATTCAGGATAGTGCCCACCAATTTGATGATAGAATTCCTTCTTCCAAGTTCTAATATGATTAGGTAACGCATAAATGCCCCTAATGCTTTTTACGTTGATGTTCCTGCACGTTATAGCAACGTTCTTATATTCTACGCCTTCTACAGTTTCATCGCGGTAATAGCCCTGCCCAAATGAAAAGTTGTCTCCGTACCATATGGGGGCGCCGTCAATAATTTCAAGGCAATCCGAATACACGAAGTCAGCGTCAGATTGTTCATAGCATTCAAGCAATTTTTCAAGGCAGTCGGACGTCAATTCATCGTCGTGATCCACTTCTACAAGATAATCCCCATTGCAAAGCATTGCGATTGAATGTTTATTGAAGCCAATATTACCATGATTAGTAAAATTTCTAAAAACGGTTATCCTTGGGTCATGCAATTTTTCAATATACTCTGCAGTGGTAGGGGATTTACTATCATCAAGTATCCACCAATTCCAATTCCTGTAAGTTTGTCTTTTTAGTGACTCATAGAGTCTTAATATAACCGATTTGGGGGTATTGAATGTGCAGGTAAAGATTGAGAACAATTTATCGTCGCCCTCACGCCCATTATTCAAAAGGAATGTGTTTATAATTAAATCAGAGAGTTTTTTCTCATTAAATTCCTCTACATGGCACCATTTTCTACGAATTTCATACGGAAGGGCATTTAATTCATCAAAATTGCCAATATCGCCCACGGTTATGATGCAATCAAACCCACGGTTAATGTTTAATTTAGAAAGAATATTATCCGCATTATCATACACAGCAATATCATATTTACGCTCTACCCATTCAGGAAGATAATAAGTTATGACTTTGTCATAATCGTGCTCGCTTTTTTTCTTGTCTATAATAACTGCTGATATTTTGTTTCTCATATTTCAATTGTTTTTAGCATTTCAGCTCTAAAATTATAATAATCATCCTTGGTATCATCATCAAGAAAATCCTCAATAAATGCCTCAGCGTATTTATACCAATTTAAAAACAAGACGTCCGAACTTGCAACATAGTGAAAACATTTATGAGAACCGGCCTCTGCATTATTAAATTTAAATATATTACCACAAAATGTTTCAGCACAATATCTGTTGTTGAGCGGTGGTAATTCTATTTCATTTTTTTTCATAAATGCAGCGGTGCGTTGCCCATTTATCCAGAAAAAGGTGCCCGAATACAGCCATGAGTATTTGTTTTCTATATTTTCCCATTTGCACTTAAGGGAGCCATAAGTATTAAAACTTGGGCTTGTTATAAGATACCATATTACTTCATCCATGTAAAACAAGCTAAAAAAATAAACGGCAATTATCCAGTTATACACCTGCCATATATCAATATTTGGATTAAACTCGTTACTCGCGCCCTTTATATGTCCAAAGAATGTAACACCGTCCAAACTCTCAAGTTTTTTTGCTATTTGTTCATAAAATGTTGAAGCTTCACGAAAATCATTATTTTTTTCAACAATGAATTTAATATCTCGTATCGGAATATTCTTTAAAAGTGTTTTCTCTGCTGTTTTAATTAAATCCCGATTATCCGTGTCGTCTATTGCGAGCACAAAAATTGCCTGATCAAAAATTTTCGCAAAATACGCCAAGCATGCCAAATGTAATTTATATACATTCGAATCGAAACACCCGTCATATAGAAAAAGGTGGTATACTAATCGTTTAAAGGTATGCATAATATATTATATACGTCTTCCACAAAACAATCATATGTAAAATAGCTATCGTTTTCTTCCAAAATAAAAACGCTTGAACTATTTGAATTTTCATTCATAATTGAGATATCAGATGTTATATACCTGTCATCCCAAGAGCTAATTAACGAGTAATCCATGGGCAATATAGATGGAAGAAATTCCTCATCAAATGTTTTGCTTTCCAAGTTAGGTAAAGAAATATTATTTTCTTCCATATACTTGTACAATTTCTTGGTGTTTATCCATTGAAAACCGCCATAATAGTACCACTTGTTCTTCGTGGGTACAGAATCGCCAAAAAATGCAAATGCGCCGTAGCATACTCCATTTTGCTTCTTTAACAGGGCAAATCTAACAAAATCCGGATCCTCAAACATTTGGTAATATGAAGAGATTATTCGTTTAATGTCCGAATCCATAACTCTTTTTTCATCACTTATTGAACCTTTTTCGCAATTAATAAATGCTGTAAGTCCATTAAGTTCGTTCAATTTATTCGCTATTTCGGTGTAAAATACCGAGCCCCCTCCAAATATATTCTTTTTTATTAACTTTATCGCAATATTGCAATTAAAACCAATAGAAAAAATCTTATCTCGGTAAATATTCTCAATGGCGGCATCACAGTCCTTGTCGACACCAAGAATAAAGGTTACACTTGAAAACAGGTTCTTATAATACTCTATACAGTGAAAATGTGTTTTAAGCGAATGTGATAGTGTTCTTGAATTCTCATCAATATCAATATACACTATTAAATTAAGCGGTTCACCCGTTTTAAACAGCCCCATCGGGCGATACATATCACGAAACTCCCTATCAGTTATGAGATGTACAGCGTTTGTTGAAAAGTCATCTTCAAATTCATATCCACTTGGCTCGAAATACCCCGTAAAATCGGGCGTTGGGTTGTAATCTATTATTGTCAATCCGACATCTTCTTTAATTGTGTGAAATGTTATATTGGTGTTGTTTAATTTAACTACTGACTTCCATACAGTGCCAACCCATAATAGTTCATCACTATCCTCCTCTTGTGACTTCTTATTAGCCGGAATTGTATCATGCACTAAAATAACACCACCCGGATTTAAGTGTGCCATTGAATTCGCTATATCCTTGCAGCATTGTCCCTCAGTATGTAAGCCATCAATAAGAATAATATCATACTTTTTATCTTCGGGCATAGCATCAAACATTTCGTCTGATGTCATTAGATATGTAAGAGCTTCCTTTATTTCATCAGGAAGGTTATCTCTGGTTGCAAGAGAATCACGAGTTGAAGGAAAGTACGGGTCACAAGATTCTTTATGCTCGCATTTTATCTTGTTATAATTAAAGTGAGGCCAAGATAGTCCTATTTCTAAATAACTTTTATAGCCACGGCTTTTAATTAAATAATTTATTGCACTTGTTCTTATCATAATTACATGAAATCTATAATATAGTATGTTGGATTACGTTTATCACTGTATGTTTCGTAAACACGCCACACATCATCGTCTGTAGGTGTCCACACTAACTTATTGCCGGTTCTTAACGCATATTCAAAAAGTAAGTTATAAAGGGTATCATCTATATGTGGGTCGCCAACACAGAACGTGTGCCCGGTGGTATTATACATTAAATTAAATGCGCCCATTATTAAAGCATACACTCGCTCATTGCTATTCCTTATTTTAATAATATCAAAATTTTCCAAAAGTTCCACATATCCTTCGGATGAATAGTTTGTTTCTTCCGAAAATAGCCCGCGCCTCATCTGATCTAAAGGGAAATTTGCCCAATCAGACATCACAAAATAATTTTTGCATTTGAGCTTATCCGTTCCGTCAGGCCAACCCCTTCCCGCTTTCTTTATCCACTCCTCAAAAGATTTTGTATAATAGTGCTTTAAATATCCTTCCTTATAACGAGGAACGAAGTACATGTGCGAATTGTTGTTACTTTGATAATATCCTCCTACATTATGCCAAAACATTGGCGTTGTAATAGGTATGTGTGAACCGTTGAACCAACAGCCATTTTTAAACACGTCGCCACCCCTGACGATAGATTTCACAAAACAATTTTCAGTGAATAATGATATCGGCGATATAGGTAGTTTAAATCTTTCCTGTACGCCACCTTCTTTTTTTGAGTATTCTCCACCACTTCCGTACATCAGCCAGTTAAATGAAACACAAATATCATTTGGCTTTGTTTCAAGGTACTCTTTTATGTTTGAATATGTACCTAATTCAAGGAATTCATCGCAGTCAAAATATGCACACCATTTGTAGTTTCCTTCCGTACAGAACATTGAATAGAACTGAACCTGAAAAGAGCCAAAATTACGGCAGTTAAAAATTTCAACCACCCCTCGGGACGTGTAATCTGCGACAATTGCTTCCAACGAATCATCATCATTGTTATCGCAAATAATAATTTTATCAAACCCGAGATTGAGATAATGTTCTATCCATTCAACGATATAATCGTTTTCATTTTTTGCACACGCGCAAACAATGTATTTCTCCGCATCTGCGGGATCCTTTCTAAAATATGTATCAATAACATCCGTTTGAAAATGATAAAACTCTTCCATACTATATTAACTCCCAAAAATAAACAGATTCTTCAGATTTTCTATATTTGCGATACGCAATGTCAACTTCGTTGTCATTTTTACAATATATTACTTTATTATCGGTAATAAATGCATATTCCAACATTATTGTGAATAAAAAATCGTTAATATCTTCACATTTAACTAAAATTATTTTTCCGCTGACTTGACTCATGACATAAAGCACTAATGATGTAAATCCATAAACTGAACTCTTGCTCCTCGCCAATTCAACGATTTCGTTATTTTGAAGGAATTCTAACATGCTCTTCGTATTTGTTACAAACCAATCGTCCTTTAAAAATAGATTTTTTTCAAAAAAATTGGAAGGCATATTATTTGTACCCTTAAGGGCAAAATATCTATAAAATGGAAGCGAATCAGTGTCAAGCGGCCATCCACGCTTTGCTTTGTCTATCCACTCTTCAAACGACTTCGTGTAGTAGTGCTTAATATATCCTTCTTTATATCTTAACGGGGATGACGTTTGAAACGGCGCAACGTCCGTTGTGTAATAACCCCCGATACTGAAAGTGTTACTTTGTTTAGTATCATCAATAGGATAGGGTAAATGCCCACCCCTGAATTCTATATGCCTAAACCTGAATCTGCCACCTCTCACTATTCCCTTTAAGAACATATTATAAATGCTTGATAAAGGCAAGGATGGCTTTTTAAATCTTTCTGATAACTTGATGTCTTTCTTGTCTAACTGCCCATCTGAGCCGTACATCACCCAGTTAAATGCCAAGCAATCTTCTGTTTTTGTGCCAGTGTATTCTTTTATACTTGAATACACCCCAAGTTCAAGGAATTCATCGCAGTCAAAATATGCGCACCATTTATAATTTCCCTCCTCGCAAAACATCTGAAATGCCCTTTCCTGAATTTCTGTAAAGCCTCGACAGTCAAAAATCTCAACCCGTCCGCAGTCTATATACTCAGCAAGTATACCCAACAATGAATCATCATCATTGTTATCGCAAATAATAATCTTATCAAACTCAAGGTTAAGATAATGTTCTACCCATTCAACGATATAATCGTTTTCGCCTTTTGCACAGGTAAAAACAATATATTTGTCAGAGTCCTCAAGATGTTTCGGAAATGCAATATTATTTCTAAAAGAATAATTTGTTTTCCAATCTTCAAAATCCTTTAACAATTCCACATTAGACTGAATTTGTTCTGAAGTAAACGTGGAATCAAATTGAGATATATTTTTACCGTCAATGACGAAATCCTTTGCAAATTTTTTGAATGCTAATTTATAATATATTCTTGTTAACAGATTCTTATCCTCTTTTGAGATATCATCATAAACAACAAAGATTGCGTCATTATAAAGGTAATATTTTTTCAAAAACGAATAAATTGCCGCACCCGCTAAATCAATTGACGGATATTCATTTAAAAAAATATAAAAATTATTTGCCATTATCTTTTTTCTGATTTAAATTTTTCATCCATACCTTTTTGGTAAATGAATACCGTTGGCGGGATATTATTATCTAATTCTTCAATACACGTAAAGAAGTCAACACGAATGCAATAAGTTTTATCTAAACCATGCTCACGATTGTAAACAAGCTTATTAAAATAATTCTCATCCGAAAATCTTGGTATATGATACCATTTCTGCCATACCATATCCGACTTTATCATTTCATTTATGCCTTTGCACACGTGGAGCATTGTATCCTTTTTTCCACAGAAGAACGATGAAATAACATAAGTATATTCATCTGACGGGATTGCCGCAGCAAGGGTTTCCAATCTGTCAGTAATGCCGTTATGATATAAATTATTAAGAAACGCATGTTTCCATTCTTCATCTTTTATCAAATAAATCGGGTGTGGCGACATGATAAAATACCCCTGTTCCATGCTTCGCCTTAAACCTTCCCAATCATAATCGGGATTATTTATGAATTTTGTATCAGCATCAAAATAAAATATATAATCAACTATATCTTCGTGCTTAAGCTGTTCTATGAATTTTGTTTTATGGAGGTTGATGCAAGGGTAAAACAAATCAAACATTTTTATCACCTCACATTTAATAACATCGTCACATGGCGGTTCAACCTTAATGTCGTGATTTGTGAGGATTTTCAATATCTTTCTTGCCCCCGGATAGAAATATTGAATGCTATCTAAGAATTGCTGCATATAGTTTATATAATTGTTTGTCGCAATGTATACAATTTCTATTACGGGTGTACTTTCGTCCTTCACAATACCCATTGTTTTATAAAATTTATTTAATTCAATAAAGGACTCTTCAGTAAAAGACAATTTGATGAGATCCAAAATCTTATCATGAGCGTCCAAATAGTTTACTGCTCGCCAATCTTTAAGTGATGTGCAAGCATTTTGTGGAACAATATTTGCCAAAAAATTCTCAGCATACCACCTATCATTTATTTGCGGTAATTCAACGCCATTATTTTCCATATATTCGTAAATGGTCCTTGGGTTCATCCAAAAAAATGTTCCCGTATACAAAAAGGCGTTTTTACCCAATTCCATGCCCAAAAGCGGCGTTCTTTCTATTATATTCTTATCTACTATGTTCAATAAGCCGCCATATGCTGCCATTCTGCAATCAGTTAGAGCCCATTCCACTTCATTCATATCATTGAAACAAGCAAAGTACATTGCAGCAACCCATTTCATGATTTTTTCCCTCTCAAATTTTTCAACGTTGGTTGTTCCTTTATTATGAGCAAAGAACACAATTTCTTCTGTATCCTTTAACTTCATAGCAACCTCATCATAAAATGTTCTTGAATCCCGTAAGTATGTGTTGTTATTAACCTTAATTTCTAATTCTTGTGTATCAAAAATACCTACTATTTTTTCTTCTAACGCTATTATTTCATCTTTCTGCGCTTCTGCATCATCAACAACGATAGCAAACAGAACATTATTAAAAATGCTCTTTGCGTAATGTTCAAGGCATTTGAAATGAAGCCGATTGCACTCAGTGTTTATACCATCCTTTCCAATATAAAAATGGAAAACAAGCTTCTTACCTATTTTTTCCATTAACTTTGCTCTTAAAAAAATGTTATTTCCAATAGCTGTATATTCCGTCAGTTATTTCATAATTTTCCCACCGATACTGTTTGCGATTAGGCTGCATTTGCGCCCATTTCCACATTTCGGTAAGCCCTTTTTCAAGATTTGTGCTTTGCTTGTAGCCAAGAATTCGTTTGGATTTCTCGGGGGACGGCACTGCGTATTTAACCTCGTGCCTCGCTTCTTTATGCTCTATATTATTGTACCCCGTAATAGTACACAGCGTTTTTGCTGCTTCATTAATGGAAATTCCAACTTCGCCGCCAACGTTAATTATTTGCTTCGATGCGTCGTCAAGTACTGCAGCATTCCAGAAACTCTCAAGACAATCATCTATATAACTAAATGCCCTGGTCTGTTCACCGTCGCCATAAATAAGCATTGGCTTATCATTGAGGATTTGATACATCCAAATACCAAGGACATTGCGATATTTGTCCCATATATTCTGCTTGATGCCGTAAACGTTGTGAGGGCGTATAATACACCAGTCAAGCCCATGTTGCTCACCCGCCACTTTTATATCCATTTCGCAAGCATATTTTGAAATGGCATAGGGGTCAATCGGCTCAGGGCGATCATTTTCATCAAATACTCTTCCCTGCTCAAGTCCCCATCCATAAACAGACATTGAAGACGTGTATATTAGCCTTTTAACCTTATGGGAAATACACTCGTTAATAATATTTACCGTGCTAAGCACATTGTTGGAATAATTAAATTTTCGCATGAAGGGGGAAAGCCCTTCTGCAGCATACGCAGCAAAATGAAAAACATATTCAAATTCGTGCTTATCGAATATGTCCTTAACAGAATCAAGGGAAAGTTCTCTCTTATAAAAAACAACCCTATCGTCAACGTTCTCAATGTATCCGCCAAACAGATTATCAATACCGACAACCTCGTATTCGGGGTAATTTTCGAGAATCCAATCTGCAAAACGGGAGCCAAGGAGCCCCGCATTACCCGTTATTAAAACACTTTTTTTCATATTATTTTTCAAATGTTATTATCGATGTTATACTTCTTCCTCCAAAGCGTTCTTTCATAGTGTCAGTAGATTCGTTCTTCCTATTGAAAATTACTACATCCTTCATCTTTGATTTCAACTCAGCATATTCTTCGTTGGTGAGCATTATGTTTTCTTGCTGAAAATTTATGAAATACAAAGGGCTGTTTTCCGGATCCGTCCATATTAGGGAATAATTCAAATCTTCTATAATATATATTCCGCCTTCTTTAAGCAAATCATGAAAGCCGGATATTGCATTCATTTGATGTTGCCAAACGTGAGATGCGTCATCTATAATTATATCAAACTCTATTCCTTCATTTTTAAAATAGTCGTGGAGTTTTTTAATATCATCCTTATATTCAAGATTTAGCTCAATAAAGGTAGCATTAGGCATCCCTGAAACAGATTCAGCAAAACCGCTATAACAATCGCACGTCCATATCTTACATTCATCGTCGTAAAACTTAGAAAACATCTTTGCGGAACCACCTTTGTATGTTCCAATTTCCAATATGTTCGGATTATCATATTTCTCAAAATAAGGCTCATAAAATTCAGTATAGCAGTGCATGTCCCCGCACGCAGAGCCTTTATCAGTGTCACAAATATTTGCTATCCTTGTAAGTCTTTTCATATCTTTATTGGTAGAATATCTTTATATTTCTCTTTCAATCTTTCTGTTTCTGATTGGATAATAGCATTTTTCTTTGTATAAGTAAGCCATAACGCCTTTGTAACACCAATTTTAACCCCCTCCAAATAGTTTGAAATGCAAAATTCTGCATCGTACGGTAACTCAAGCTCAGCCGTGTTAAAGTATTGCTTAATTCTATCTTTCCGTATTGCTAAAAATCTTCCATCTAAAACGGCATCTTCAAAAACTTCTTTCGAAAACATTTCTCCACGGTTACTTTCATAACGAAAAATTCTATTATTTTCTTCGACTTCATTAAAGCCGAAAACTGCACCATTATTCCTCTTTACAATATCATCATCTAAGGCATACTTTGCTGCGCAACCTATAATACCGTATTGCTTATTTTCAAAAAAGATTTTTTGAAACAAATCCGTATAGTTTTCTCGACTTGCGAAACGTGCGTTTTCTTGAATCAGGAGAATACCATTTGTTACAGATTCATTTATTATCTCATTATATGCTTTAAGCATTTCTTCCTTATTATCTGTGTTGCATACTTTCTCTATAATAGGGCAAGCATTAGAAAAACATGATTCAATATATTTTATATAATCTTTGTTGTGCTCCTTTGTACAAAACCCCAATGTGATAAATGCGTCAGAAATGCCTATTTTTTCAGAAGTACGGTCAAATGCATACCATTCATGTTTTGCATCTAATGCATTATATGCTGTTCCTTTGGGATGATAAATAAACACCTTTGAATCAATAACATTTCTATACCCCAAAGATTTAGAAATATTTAATAATGCACCCCCTATTCCCCATCCGTGTTTATGCTTTTCGGGAAAAATATGCGGAATTATCTTTTTGACACACTCAACGTTTATCCCATATAACCACCCCTCTGCTAAACCATTCTCTTTGAAGTCTTTATTACTGTGGCTAAAATAACGCTCAGTGTACGGTATTGGACCAACAACCCCCATTACACAACTATTCATGGTAGTGCTTGTCTCATATATCCCAATATTGTCAGGTAGATTTTCAAAATGCTTCTTTAATTGTTCTAAATTTTCTTCATCTATCTCCACATCCGAAGTTATTATCACTAAAAACTTGAATCCACCGCCCACACAAATTTTAAATGCTTCAAGCGTTATCCCGCCAAGATATATATTGTGGAAAAATAAAACATTACCCTTATAATCCTTTAATGCATCGTCAGAATCGGGGTTATCTAAAACATATGTGTCCAATATTGAAACGGCAAAATCATTCTTTAACGATTCTGCCCATTTTATCGCATTTTCACTATGCTTATAATTAAGAATACAAAATAAAATTTGTGACTTTTTCATACATTATAAATATAAAATTTTTCACTCATTAGTAAACAAAAAACCGAGGATTAACCTCGGTTTCATTGCAATATGTTAGTGTTTTTAATTATTGAGCTTCTTTTCGAGATTTTCTATCTTTTCATATAGCTTGTCAATTGCTGCAAGAGCGATAACTCCAAGTTTTTCGTAAGAAACAGATAGATAGCCATCGATTTCATTTGTACTTACTATCTCAGGATAAACTTTTTGTACTGATTGAGCGGAGACGCCAATTTGCATATCCTTATTTTCGTCACCCTTCCATGTGAAATATTTCTTCACAATCGTACGAAGTTTATTGAAGTCAATTTCAATATCATCATAAAAATCTTTTAATTTTTCATCAGAGCCCTCATAAACTGCTCCATTTTGGGTATACGCAGATGATACGTAAAATGCTCCATTCCATCCATCAGAATTGCTATTTTTTCCAATAAGGAATGCTTGGGCGGTGCTCTTTGTTAAATTAACAATCGTACCTGTTGTGCCTACAACACCCTGAGTTCCGTTGTATCCTTGTAAACCGGATGAACCTTGTGTACCGCGTGAACCTTGTGTGCCACGAGGACCTTGTGTACCACCATATCCCATTGTACCAGTCGCGCCACCCGTACCTGTAACACCAGGTGTTCCGTTAGCACCACCATTGCCAGATGGGCCTTGTGCGCCTGTACCGCCCTGAGCACCCGTGCCACCTTGTGTACCACGAGGGCCTTGTGTACCACGAGGGCCTTGCGTACCTTGCCAACCGCCTGTACCCGTTGAACCACCGGTACCTGTTGCGCCGCCGCCGCCTTTGCCGCCTTGTGCGCCCGTTCCTGCCTGAGAACCCGTGTTACCTTGTGTACCACGAGAACCTTGTGTACCACGAGGACCTTGCGTACCGTCCCATCCCGTAGTACCTGCTGCTGCCGCAGTACCTGTTGCACCGCCGCTGCCTTTGCCGCCTTGTGCGCCCGTTCCTGCCTGAGAACCCGTGTTACCTTGTGTACCACGTACACCCTGTGTACCCTTAGGACCTTGTGTACCCGTTGAACCTGTGGTACCTGCATCTGCCGCAGTACCTGTTACGCCGTTGCCACCCTTGGCACCCTGAGCACCCGTACCGCCTTGTGCGCCTGTGCCACCTTGCGTACCACGAGGGCCTTGTGTACCACGAGGGCCTTGCGTACCTTGCCAACCGCCTGTACCCGTTACGCCGCCGCCGCCTTTGCCGCCTTGTGCGCCTGTACCGCCCTGAGCTCCCGTGCCACCTTGTGTGCCACGAGGGCCTTGTGCGCCCATAGGGCCTTGTGTACCTGTAGGGCCACCTGTACCTACCCATGCCGCAGTACCTGTTGCGCCGCCGCCGCCTTTGCCGCCTTGTGCGCCCGTTCCTGCCTGAGAACCCGTGTTACCTTGCGTACCACGAGAACCTTGTGTACCACGAGGACCTTGCGTACCGTCCCATCCCGTAGTACCTGCTGCTGCCGCAGTACCTGTTGCACCGCCGCTGCCTTTGCCGCCTTGTGCGCCCGTTCCTGCCTGAGAACCCGTGTTACCTTGTGTACCACGTACACCCTGTGTACCCTTAGGACCTTGTGTACCCGTTGAACCCGTGGTACCTGCATCTGCCGCAGTACCTGTTGCGCCGCCGCCGCCTTTGCCGCCTTGAGCACCCGTTCCTGCCTGAGCGCCCGTATTGCCTTGTGTACCACGAGGGCCTTGTGTACCGTGAGGACCCTGTGTACCGTCCCATCCTGTAGTACCTGCATTTGCTGCGGTACCCGTTGCCCCGTTGCCACCCTTGGCACCTTGTGCACCTGTTCCTGCCTGAACGCCCGTATTACCTTGTGTACCACGTACGCCCTGTGTACCCTTAGGGCCCTGTGTACCGTCCCATCCTGTAGTACCTGCTGCTGCTGCGGTACCTGTTACGCCGTTGCCACCCTTGGCACCTTGTGCACCTGTTCCTGCCTGAACGCCCGTATTACCTTGTGTACCACGTACACCCTGTGTACCCTTAGGACCTTGTGTACCCGTTGAACCCGTGGTACCTATTTCACCGGGAGTACCATCAGCACCCTTGCTGCCTTGCTCACCCTGAGCACCCATCGCGCCCTGAGCACCGACATTACCCTGAGTACCCATGGAACCTTGCGTTCCGTGTGCACCCTGTGTTCCTTCGTAACCTGCGGTGCCTGTGTCTCCGAGCGTGCCTTCAGCACCTTCGCTGCCTT
>Ga0256404_1000245_pt1 | contig 139181 bp, 137 predicted proteins | sample RumenRJG_01DNA_FD_185990 | JGI IMG/M metagenome (GOLD analysis project Ga0256404, IMG submission 185990) | Bovine rumen microbial communities from Lethbridge, Alberta, Canada - RJG_01 | ecosystem: Host-associated > Mammals > Digestive system > Stomach > Rumen | place: Canada: Alberta... | reverse complement strand
CTGTTGATTCCATAAGTTTAGCTTCTGCAAACATTACATTAAAATACTTTGCCATATTTATATTTGTAGTTCTGTATTCTTCATCTATACTTTTTAGCATATTATCAAATTTTTCATAGTTTTCTTTCGTATTAAATTTAAGTCCTGACCATTTGTCTTGGCTCATACAAATTGCTAATTTATATAAAAAAAATCGAGCTTATGAATATTATCAAAAGTTCGACTCTCCTTGCTTTGGTGGGCAGGGATGGATTCGAACCATCGTACTCGTATGAGAACAGATTTACAGTCTGCCGCCTTTAGCCACTCGGCCACCTACCCATAAATTATTTAAATTAAAAAATGGTGCTCCCTCAAGGATTCGAACCTTGGACCCACCGGTTATGAGCCGGTTGCTCTGACCAACTGAGCTAAGGGAGCATTTGCTTAACGCAAGATTGATTATACAAAATTTTTTAAATATTGTCAATACTTTATTGAAATATTTTTATAAAAATTCGAAGTTGGAAATGAAGTTTTCACTTCCAACTTAGATTTTCATATTTTAATATTTTTCTTCTTTACTACCTTCTGGTAAAGCTGGTGCTTCTAATACAACTCTTGCTTTTAATATATATCTTAATGTTTTTACAAATTTGCTTTCTTTAATTCTTCTCCATAGTGATGGTTTTACTTCAAACCTCGTTTCATCAATGTATTCTCTATTCTCTGCATCGCTTGTCTGAGGTTCTGTAGTTGCTGTAGCAGTTGTTGCTACCGTAGCTGTTGTTGTAGTTTCTTCAGCTTCTTCTACTGGTGTTGGTATTAATTTTAATGCATCTGCAATTTCAATTCCTATATAGCTTAATGCTTTTGATCTATCTTCTATTCTTTCCATGTCAATTTCAATATGTAAATTAGATTCTAGATTTACTATTCTAGCGTTTACTATCTTAATTGCATCTTGGTAATTTTGAGATGTTTTTGTACGTGATTTAGCAATAACTTGTAATGTCTCAACTATATCTTCTGGCAAGCCTTCACATGCATCTTCAAAACTTTCTTTCCATCCATCTTCCTTTTCTGTTACTATTTCTAGAGCTTCTTTTAGATTTCCTGCTATTCCAATATTTGCTTCTCTTTGACGAATTAACTCTTCAATTTGTTTTGTATTTTCTTCAAACTGATTTGTTGCATATTCTACCAAACCATAGGCAGCCTTATAAACACTTGCTGGAAAATTCTTTTTCTTTGGATATTCTACCAAGTATGTTTTTATTGATTCTATTAAATCCTTAAAATATGTATCATCATCTAATTGAATTATTTGTTTTTTACTTTTTGGATTAATTAATTTTTGTACTTTATCAATATTTGATAACATTTTCTCCTCTGTGATTACCATTCTCACATTTACTATGCCAGATCTAGACATTGTAAATTCCTCCCTTTTCCTACGTATTATTTATTTGTATTTTTTCTACAAAAAATACAATATTATTTTATATTTCTAACTATACTAACATTTTAATACAAAATATTTCAATCTGTCAATACCCAAAACGTTATTTCCGTAAATATTTTTTAAATTTTTTAAAATTATTTATCTTTTTTTATTTCGGCATATCTTTTTATCTTCATTGTGGTAGTTTTTTCAAATTCGTCTTTCTTTATTTCTAGTTTCTTAATTGCTTTATATGATGTAAGCTTATGATTTACTTCTTTAATTTTTTCCCATATAACATCATGAATTTTCTCATCTGTTAAGCTATCTCCATGAAGTGCTTTTATCTCATCATAATTTGGTATAACTTTTGCAGTGATTATTAATTCTTTTTCTCCTTCAACTTCTTTTCCATATACCATGCATTCCTTTATCTCTGGGACATCAGCTAACATTAACTCTATTTCCTCAGGATATATATTTTTTCCGTTTTGCGTAACTATAACATTCTTTATTCTACCTGTTATATATATAAATCCATCTTTATCTATGTAGCCAACATCTCCTGAATGAAACCAACGATTTCCATGTTCGTCTACTTCAATTGCCTCATTTGTTGCTTCTTTATCCTCATAATAACCTATCATTAAAGTTTCACTTTTGATTAATATTTCTCCTTCACCTTTTTCATTAGGATTATCAATTTTTATCTCCGCACAATTAACTGCCCTGCCAGCTGAGCCGACTCTTGCATCATATTCTGGAGTTAAGGCAGCTATAGGAGCTGTTTCTGTAAGTCCATATCCTTGAAGGAATGTTATTCCAATATCTTGTAGCCATTTTCCAACTTTTGCATCAATTGGAGCTGCTGCTGTTACTATTATTCTTAATTTTCCGCCTAGGTTTGCATATATATCGCTAAATACTTTTCTTTTTATATCAATTCCCACATTTTTTAATGCATTTGTTACATGTATCATTGAATTTACAAGGCTTGCTTTTCCACTTTTTTCTATTGTTTTATTTATTTTTTTATAAATACTTTCTATAAGTAGTGGTACAGCTATAATAGCTGTTGGTTTTGTTTCTTGTAAATCTGGAACAATATGTTTTAAACCTTGGCAAATAGCAATAGAACATCCTCGTGCAAAAGGAAGCAAAAATCCTATTGATGATTCATAAGTATGGTGAAGTGGTAATACTGAAAATAGTCTATCATTTGTATCTAGGTAAACATCAGTACTTACAGCATTAATATTTTCAGCCAAATTTCTATTATTAATCATAACTCCTTTTGAATTTGATGTTGTTCCTGATGTAAAAATTAATACTTTAAACTCTTCTGGATCAATTTCAATTTGTTCAAAAGAATTATCACCTTTTTTTACCATATCTTTTCCTTGTTTAATTACAGTATTTAATCCAACTTCTCTTCCCTGTAATTCATCATCTGAATTCATTTGTATAAAATATTTTATATTTGGTAACTTATCTTCTATCTTTTTAATTATTTCTTTTTTCTTTGTTGAATAAACAATTGCTGTTGCTTTTGAACGATTAATTACATTTTCTATTTCATTTGCTGGAAGTTCCTTATCTACAGGAACTGCTATTCCAACTCCACAAAGCATAGCCATATATGTAACATACCAGTGATATGTATTTTCGCCAATTATGACTATTCTTTCATCTTTTAATTTATAGTTATTAGTTAGTGCTGTTCCAAGAGCTATTACATCATCTGTAAACTCTTTATATGTTATATCTGTAAAATTTCCTTTAGGATTAAATTTTTGAGTAATAAAAACCTCATTTGCAAATTTTTCTCTACTTCTGTTAAATATTTCTTTTACTGTTTTATATTCTGTTTTTATGTATGTTTTATTTTTTTCTTTTTGAGAGTTATTTTTTAACTCCTCTATGTTTTCTACTTCCTTCATTTCTATTTTCTTAAACTTAAAATTTGGAATTTTAAAGTCTCTTATATTTCTCATTATTAGTTCTCCTTTTCTAATTTATGAATAAATGATTTTTCTATTTCTTTATATAGTTCTATAGGTTCTATATCTTTTTCAGTCTTTAGTTTATATAGCATACTTGAACTTACAAATCCAAATATTCCGTGATGCAATTACATTTGGATCTGCATCTACTATTTCCTTTTTTTCTATTCCTTCTTCTACTATATCTTGAATCATTTGTAAGTATTCAAATAAATACTCTCTACACATTTTTGCTCTTGGACTTGTTCCCCATATTTCACTTAATATAATAGTCATGAAATTTTCATATTTTACAAGTACTTTTATTTCAATTAATATTATTGCTTTTAGTTTATCTAATGAGTTGTTAAGCTTATCTGTTTTAATTGCTATGCTATTTTTTAAAAGCTTAACACCTTCTTCTACCAAGAACTTGAAAATTTCTTCTTTGCTTGAAAAATGATAATATAGTGTTCCTTTTGCCACCCCCACCGTTGCAGTTATTTCTTCTATACTTGTTGCATCATAGCCTTTTTCTGCAAACAATTTCATTGAAGTTTCAAATATTTTTCTTTTCGTTTTATTCATAGTTTTATTTCCTTTTTCAAAATAATTCCATATTATTATATAATTTTATTTTAATATTTGCAAGCATTATTTCGTTTTTTGAATTTTCGGTCAATAGGGACGAAGATAAGACAAGGGGGACGGAGAAGATGTCTTAGGTTTTTCACAAAAGCCTAAGACATCTTCTCCGTCCCCTTGTCTTTTCTTCTCCGTCCCCTTGTCTTCCTTCTTCGTCCCTTTTCTTATCTTCTTTTTGTTTTTCCATCTAACGAATCTAAATTATCTAAAGCCTTGCCTGTTCCCAAAGCAACACATGATACTGCATCTTGTGCTATCATAACATTTATTCCTGTTTTTTCTTGCAATAGCTTATCTAGTCCATCTACTAAGCAGCCTCCGCCTGTCATATATATCCCTTTATCACTTATATCTGCTGCAAGTTCTGGTGGAGTTTTTTCTAAAACTGAATGAACTGCATCAACTATCATTAAAGCTGGCTCCATAAGTGCCTCTAACATTTCGCTTGAATGTATTGTAATTGTTCTTGGAAGTCCAGAAATTAAATCTCTTCCACGAATATCCATTTCTACATCTTGTATTTTAGGATATACACAACCTATATTTATTTTTAAATCTTCTGCTGTTCTTTCTCCTATCATTATATTATGTTTTTTCTTTATATACTTAACAATATATTCGTCGAATTTATCACCAGCAACTTTTAAGGAAGTACTTACTACACTTCCACCTAAAGATATTACAGCAATATCTGTAGTTCCTCCTCCAATATCTACAACCATGTTTCCACAAGGTTTTGAAATGTCTATTCCTGCGCCAATTGCTGCAGCAATTGGTTCTTCTATTAAATAAACCCTTCTTGCTCCTGCTTGTGATGCAGCATCAATTACTGCTTTTTTTTCAACCTCTGTTACTTGAGATGGAATACATATCATTATTCTTGGCGAAAATATAAATTTACCTCCAACTTTACCTATAAAGTATTTAAGCATTTTTTCAGTTTCTGTGTAACTTGATATAACACCTTCTCTTAAAGGTCTTGTTGCTACTATGTTTCCTGGTGTTCTTCCAAGCATTCTTCTTGCTTCTTTTCCAACTGCTAATACATTTCCAGTATTGTTATCTACTGCTACAACTGATGGTTCGCGAAGTACTATTCCTTTACCTTTTACATAAGCTATAACAGTTGCTGTTCCTAAATCTATTCCAATATCTTGCCCTAATCCAAACATTTTCGCCTCTCCTTTATATATATGTATTTTTCTCAATTATTTCTTTTTTATTACAAATCTGTTACGATTATATTACATATCTTTTAAAAGTTCAATGTTTTTTTATAAAAAAAAGAGAAAAGTTTTATTTTTTTCTCTTTTTTATGTATTACACTCAAAATTAAAGCAAATTCAAAGATTCCAAAACTGCAAGCTTTTTTTCTTACATATTCTGTATTCGGCAGGATTTTCACAGTTTTGAATTCTTTTTTAAATAAAATACAATAATATAAGTGCACCTATTACGGCTGCTAAGCCCCTTTCAGAATCAGATATTTTTTGTTCCTCTGTAACACCGTTGTCTGTTAATGCTTGCTCTTCTACTAAAGCAATTTCTGCTCTATCTACTTTATTAAAATTAAAACGAACTTCAAATTTTTTTTCTTCTTTTGCTTCTATTTTATCTATTTTTATATACTTTGTTCCCATAAGAGTATCATTTTTTGAATAACATGCAACTTTAACATATTTGTTTTCAATAGCATTTTCTGTATTATTATATATTTTTCCTTTAGCTACTCCATCTATTGAAGTTGCTTTAACTTCTGCTTCTATTGGAATACTAGACTTTACATCTACATTCTTATATTTATATGTTCCATTTAATGCAAAGTATATCATTATTTGTGAAAATACAAAGAAGCCTACAATCAGTAAAAAATAGATAAAAAATGTTTTCATTCTTGTCATATTGTTCGTTTATGCTAGATTTCTTCTAGCATATCTCCTTTCTTTAAACATCCTTATTTCTATTTTGCGATGTTATTTTATTTTTCTGAATACTCCTGCTACTTTACCAAGTATTTGACAGTCTGGTACTATTATTGGATCCATTGTGCTATTTTCTGGTTGAAGACGAATATGATCTTTTTCTTTATAAAATGTTTTAACAGTTGCTTCTTCTCCAATTAGTGCAACTACTATTTCTCCATTATTGGCTACATTTTGTTTTTTTACTAAAATGTAATCTCCATTTAATATTCCTGCTTCTATCATACTTTCGCCACGAACTGTAAGCATAAAGCTTTCGCTATTTCCAACGAAGTCTATTGGAATTGGGAATGTATCTGTTACATTTTCCACTGCTAAAATTGGCTCTCCTGCTGTTATTTTCCCTATAACAGGAACTTCTACCATTTCTTTTCCTGAGTAGAATGATTTTTCTTCTTTCTTTATTTCTTTACCTTCTGCTCCTTTAATCAAACGAAGTGTTCTTCCTTTTTGGTCTTCTTTTTTGATATAACCCTTTTCTACTAATTTTGCTAAATAGCCGTGAACTGTTGCTGTTGAATTTAGACCAACAGCTTTTCCTATTTCTCTTACAGATGGTGGATAACCTTTCTCACTTACTTGTTTTTCAATAAATTTAAGTATTGATTTTTCTCTTCTATTTAATGCCATTGGATCTTTAGTTCCTTTTTTTGGTCTCATAAAATACATCACTCCTATTTTTTATTTGACAATATGATATCACACAAACAAACGAATGTCAAACAAAAGTTTTAATTTTTTTGATTTTTTTATTATTTTAGGGCGCGTCCAAAATCTTGCATTACATCTTTAACAAATTTTCTGTACTTATATCCTCTTCTTCAATTGTTTTTAATGCTTTCTTGTTTCTTTTGTTTTTTGTATTTGATGCATGTTTTATTACAGATTTTTCATACAAACTTCTTGCAAATCTTGCATTTCCAAAATTTTTAGTATCTTTATACTCTCTTATAACTTCTAATGCTTTATTTCTAGCTTCTTTAGTTAAAACAAAACCTGATTTTTTAACCATGTTTTCAAAAATTTGAATAAGTTCATCTTCTGTATAATCCTCAAATTCCATCGTATATCCTATTCTTGATGCTATACCTGAGTTTGCATTTAAAAAGCCTTGCATTTCTTTTGTATAACCTGCAAATATTACAACTAAGTTATCTCTATAGTTTTCCATAGCTTGTATTAGAGTTGCTATAGCTTCTTCATTATAAGAACTGCCTTGTCCGCTTCCCGAAGCTAGCGAATATGCTTCATCTATAAACAAAACTCCTCCCATTGCTTTTTCTACAACTGCCATTGTTTTTGGTGCAGTTTGTCCAACATATTCTGCAACTAGATCTTTACTAGATACCTCTATTAATTTATTTTGTTTAATATATTTTAAGTTATATAGCATTCCCGCTATTATTCTTGCTACAGTTGTCTTTCCTGTTCCTGGATTTCCTAAAAATACCATGTGAAGATTTATGTCTTTTATTTTTAAATCATTTCCAGCTTTTTTCTTTAGTTCTATTAAATTAACTAAATCTTTAAGCATCTCTTTTATTTTTGTTAAACCTACAAGCTCATTAAGTTCTGCAAAAATTTCGTCCATGGATTTATCTTTTTCATATTCAGGAATGTCATCTATTGTTATTTTGTCTTGTCTTTTAAATAAAACTTTTTCTACTAATTTATCTCTATATTCAGGAAATGAAAGAGAAGTTTTAGGAAAAGTATTTGTTATATAATCTAAAAGTTTTACTTCAACTTCTTCATCAATTTCGTTATCTTTTGCAAGTTTATCTAATACTTCTTTATATGCATCTTGAATATCTGGTTTTGCTTCTTCTATTTCAAATGTAAATATTCTATTTTTTATTTCTTCATTTTTATCAAATGCTTGATTTAAAGTATCTTTACTCTTACAAGAAGCAATTGTGATAAAATCTTTTTCATTTGATAATACTTTTTCTTCTACTTTATGCCAGAATTTATCTTTAAAATTTGCATCTTGTGATAATAATCCTTCAAAATCTTTCATTAAAACTATACTATTTTCTGATGTGTATATGTCATTTACTTGCTCTGGTTTATCTAAATTATAAAAAGATAGTTCTATTGTATAGCCTTTTTTTACATAAGCAAAAAAAGTTGCTGCATCACTTATTATATCTGTAAGAGAATAAATTGTTTCTTTGTTATTTGAAAATATACATAAGTTAAAAGCAATATATTCTTTTTCAATTTTCTCATTATACTTTCTCATATATTCTATAATTCTCTTTATTGTATTTTTAGATTCATCTGTAATATATAAGTTTTCAAGTCTATCGAAAAATTTTACCATTTGTTCATCTTTTATTTTTTTCAATTTCTCTGGACTGGCTTCTTTTTCATCTATCACAACAGAATTAGAGCTTTCATCTATTTTTTCTTCATCTTTTTTAATTTCAATTGCTGGAATATCTTCTTCATTTAATCCTAGCTCTTTTGCAAGTTTTTCATTTTCTCTTTTTAATTTTTCAATTCCAAAGAAATCATCATACAAATTTTTAAAAATATCTTTATCTATCATTTAAATCTCCTTATTTAAGTGAGCCAAACGTTTATATAAATTATTTTTATGAGCTAGTGTGTGGACCAACTAGGTAGATACTGTTATAGCATAAAGACTTTGTCTGAAATGCTATTACAGTACCTACGCTGTTGGGACGAATAAAAATAATTTATATAAACGTTTGGCTCACTCTTTTTTATTTATTTTCAACTTTTAGTTCAATCATTTTTTCCTTTAACTCTTTTTCCATATTTTGTAGTTCAACTTCAGCCTCTGCACGTTTTGCTCTACCTTCTTCATGAATCTTAATAACTTCGTCTAATGTATCCATTAAATCTTTATTAGTTTTCTGTAATGTAGCAATATCTACAATTGCTCTTTCTGATTCTTTTGCTATTTCAACAGAACCTTGTTTTAATATTTCACTATTCTTTTGAAGCATATCGTTTGTTAAATCTGTAACTGCTTTTTGTGCTCCAAGAGCTTGTTTTGCATTGTTAATTCCAAGTGCTAAAACAATTTGATTTTTCCATAATGGAATAGTGTTTATTAATGAACCTTGTATTTTTTCTACAAGTTCTGCTTCATTATTTTGAAGAAGTCTTATTTGTGGTGCCATTTGAATTGAAATAATTCTTGTTGTTTTTAAGTCATATATTTTCTTTTCAAATCTATTTATTGTATTTTCCATGTCTGATACTTTTTGAGCATCTAATTGTTCTCCTGTTTCTCTAGCTTTTGCTTGAAGTTCTGGAAGTACAACATTTCTTAGTTCTTCTAACTTCTTTTCTCCTGCTATAATATATAAAGATAATTCTTTAAAATACTCTAAGTTTTTATCATACATTGTATCAAAAATGTTAATATCTTTTAACATTTGTAATTTGTGTTTTTCAAGCTGAGCTTCTATTCCGTCAATATTTGTTTCAATTTTAGAATATTTTGCAATTATTCTATCTAGCTCTTTTTTTGCACTTCCAAATAGTTTTCCAAATAAACCTTTATTTTCATTTGCAATATCAGAATCAAACGATTTTATTTGAGATACTAAATCTGCAAGTAAATCTCCCACTTCTCCTGTTTGTTTTGTTTTTACACCATCTAAAACAGAATCTGAAAATTGAGATATTTTTGTTTGTGCCTTTGCACCATATTGAAGAATTTGTGTTGCATCATTTACATCAATTTTTTGATTAAACTCATCAATTGCTGCTTTTTCCTCATCTGTTAGAAGATCATAATTTAAAGATTCTTCTATTTTTTCGTTTGTAACTTTTTCTGCATTATCTATTAAGTCTTTTACTTCCTCTTCTTTTACTTCTTTTGCTACTTTTAGCTCTATTGCTTCACTCATTTTATTTTCCTCCTTTTTAACAATAAAATTTAATTTCACACTATTTCAAATACTCTATTAATTTATTATATATATCCATTTTTAAGCTTGAAACTGTACTATTAATTTTTGATGGAATACCAATTCCAAGTTCTGATGTATCATAATTTCCACCTGTTATACCTGTTCTAAATCCATATCTTGACCATGCAATTTGTGCTATATCTTTATCTTCAAATGCACTATAAAATTCGTTTCCTTTTTCATTAAATGTTGCAATACAATGCGAATTCCAAATTGTTGGTGTTGGATATAGTATTCTTATATCATCTTTTACTTGAGCAAAGCCATCTGGATTTTTATTTGCAAAATCTATAATGCTTTTTTCATAATCAACTATCATAGGTTCTCCACCCATTCCAGTTTTTAAATATCTTTCAAAAAGATCAGCAGGTGTATTGTTCATATATCCAGATTTTTCATAAAACTCTTTTAATTTTGGCAAATTTTCTGCAACTGTTTGCTCATTTACTTGGCTTTCACACATTATTGATAAAAGTAATCCATAATAAGTTGCTCCTGGAGATGATGTAACAGGGTCTGTTGATGCTATATTTATGTTTCCATATAGCTGTTTTAACCCAATATCAGACCATTTTTTCCCTTCTAATATGTAGCTTAATAATTTTGGCATATCTGTTATGTAATATACTCCATCTGTTTGTGTTACTATTTTTTCTTTTACTAAGGCATCTACCACTTCACCCCAGCTATAAATTACTATAGGTGTATTTAAAGTTAAGCCACCATTTAGAACTGTATATCTGTCAGCTTCTCCTTTTGATTTATCTGGAGCTAATTTGTAATAATCATAAAATCTTTGGTCTGATGAGAACATTGCATCATACTTTGTTATGCCGTCTTTTCTAACTAACGGATTTACTATTAATTTTCCATTACTCCATGTATCATATACAATATTTAATTTGTACTTATCTTCCATTATTTTTATAACATTTTCATCTGTTATAAAATCTTCTTTTCCTCCACCTGTTGCTACATATACTGTTGTTAAATCTTTTGTTATTATATCCCCATTCTTACTTCTAAAAAATTGTATTCCTACTATAACTAAAATTAAAATAATAAATATAACTATTCCTATTATTTGTCCTTTTTTCAACTTTCTTTCCCCCTTTGCTTAAGTTTAAAATCAGCTTCCTCATCATAGCCCTCTGATTTTAGCATTGAGTTAAAAACTTTCATTTCTGCATCTGTATCTATCATATCAGATTGATATAAATTTGACAATTGTTTTTTAAAAGCTACATTAATATTTTTTATCATTTTTTCTGTAGATTTCATAAACTCTTTACCTTCATCACTTGTTAATTTTTGATTTTCTATTTCATCATATCTGTATAATATATTTTTTGTTGTTGGAAGATAATAATTAAAGAAATTTTCCATAACTTTATATTTTTCAGGCTTTTTTTCAACAGTTTGTATTATTTTAACTACACTTTCGTTTAATTGTTTTATATTATCTACCAATTCTTTATCTTCTATTTGAGGCACTATTTTTGCTATTTGGTTACTTGTATTCTTTGCCTCCATTAATTTTTCTTGAAGAGTTTTTTCTCTGTTATTTTCTTCTTTTTTTGTAGTATGAAATATTAATTCGCTTGCTCCATAAGCTGCAACTCCAATTGCAAGTGATGGTAACACTCCAACGGAAAGAGCCATATATGGCACTGCAAAAAATGCTCCGACCGCAAAACTGCGGATACTATACTCGAATTCTTCAAAATAATTTTTCCTTTCTTTTAATTATATCCTCTAACTTCTTTAAAAGCTTTAACTAGGTCTGTCTTTCCATCAAATACCTTTGCATTTGTAAGATCTGCTATCTGTTTTAACTCTCTTTCACTTGCAGTTCCAAAAGTAATTGAATAGACTGGTATTTTTGTATTTGATAGATTATATTTTGATTTTAAATCTTCAAATCTTCCTACATTTGCTTGACCATCTGTCATTAAAATTATCGATGTATTATAAGTATCTGTATCTTCGTTTTCTAATTGTTCTAATGCTTTAACAGCTGCTGGATATAGTGCTGTTGAACCATTTGGTTCTAGGTTCTTTATATAACTTAATAATTCATCAGTATTCTGTCCATTGTCTGTTGTTTTTACTTCTTTAACATTTGATGCAAATGGAATTATATCAATTTTATCTTTTGCAGAAAACTGTATAAAATCTTCTGCAGCTTTTTCTGTTAAAATATATTCCATTGCCGAAATTAGTTGTTCATTTCCGGGTTCCATACATACTTCCAGAATAATCTAAGCAAAATGCAACATGTACTGGTTTTCTAAGTTCAGTTTGATATAAGTTAAGTGCTTGTTTTATAACTGTTGTAGATGGATATTTTACAGGTGAAATATATTTTGTAGTATCAATTCCCCATTCTGGGTTAAATATTGTTTTGTCCGCACTTTCTGTTGTTCCACCATACCAAGTTCTTCTTCCTTTTTGTTGTAATAGTTTTTGTCCTTCATCACTTAATATATAACTTTGTATATCTTTAAATATTTCTTTTTTACTTTCGTCTCCATTATCTATGTATGCAAATGGTGAATCAGATATAGATACTCCATCTACTGGGTAAACAGCATATAAAGGTTCTTTTCCATTTGCTATTAATTGTTTATTTATATTTATTATTGAAGATTCATAGGTTACAACTGCTTCGTAATCTCCATTTAAAAATAACTCTTCTAAGAATTCTTCGCTTCCAGAACTCCTCTCAAGTCCTGTAAATAATGTTTTTATGTTTTGTTTTAGTTCTTCATTTTGGAGATTTTCAGTTTTTAATACTTCTGGATTTCCTGCAAGTGTAGATACTATTCCTAAATATGCAGATGCACCACTATTAGTACTTGTAGGATTTGACATGCTAAATTTTAAATTTCCAGAAGATATTGCATTAAGTAAATCTTTTGTATAAATTGTTTTTTTAGTAAAGCCTAGCTGCTCTGCCTTTGATTTAGTAATACCAAAAATTACTGGATTTATGCTTGTATATTTTGAATCTGTTGTTTTTACCTTCGAACTATCAAGCATATAAAGCCATATTGAGTTTGAACTCCATACTGCATCATATTTTTCTCCACTATTTAATTTTTGCATAATATCCAATGTTCCTGCATATTCAATTTCAACATCATATCCCTTGTTTCTAGCGTAATTCTTAATTATAGGTTCTAAGTCTTGATTCTCTGAACTAGATATAATACTTATACTTTTACTATTAGACTTGTATGCTTTTGCATCATCTTTGTTATTTGTATTTGTTTCATTAAATAAATATCCTATTATTTCATTCATTATTGATGCTGCGAAAATAATTCCTATTATTAAAATAATAATCCAAGCTGAACTTTTCTTTTTTTCCAATTTTATTTACCTCCTTTTATCTTATCTTATATTATGGTTGAAAATTAGTCTATCCAATCAAGTTCATAGTCAACTACTTTTACCGTGTCACCGTCTTTTACTCCTGCTTCTTTTAAAGCTTTATTAACGCCAAGTTCATCTAAACATCTTTGGAAATAATACAAAGATTCATTGTCTTCTAAATTAACTCTTCTCATAATTTTTTGAACCCCAGGTCCATCAACAATAAATATACCATTTTCTTTTTTTATTGTAAATTGTTCTTTATCTTCTAATGTATAAACTTTTTCTCCACCAGTAACTTCTACAATATCCTCTTTTGGAAGAGTTTTTAGAACATCTGCAACATGAGATAATAATTCATTTATTCCTTCACCTGTTACAGCTGAAATTTTATAAATTTCTATTTCTTTTTGTTTTGCCATACTTTCAAGCTCTTTGTATAAAGTATCATCCTGCATAGCATCGATTTTATTTGCAACAATTATTTGTTTCCTATTGGCTAATTTTTCACTATATTTTTTAAGTTCTTCGTTTATTACCCTAAAATCTTCAACCGGATTTCTTCCTTCTATTCCTGATACATCTATTACATGAAGCAATAGTCTTGTTCTTTCAATATGTCTTAAGAACTGAAGGCCTAAGCCAGTTCCTTCACTTGCACCTTCTATAATCCCAGGTATATCTGCAACTACAAAGCTTGCTCCATAATCTAGTTTTACAACTCCTAAATTTGGCTCTAGTGTTGTAAAATGGTAATTTGCAATTTTAGGTGTTGCAGAAGTTGTTCTTGAAAGAAAAGTTGATTTACCTACATTTGGAAAGCCTACCAATCCTACATCTGCTAAAAGCTTAAGCTCTAAAATAAGCTCTTTTTCAATTCCCTTTTCTCCATCTATTGCAAAACGTGGTGCTTGCCTTGTAGATGTTGCAAAATGAGAATTTCCCTTTCCTCCTTTTCCTCCAGGAAGTATTAGTTCTTCTTGCTTTTCTTCTGATAAATCTGCAAGTACCATATCGCTTAAAGCATCTTTAATTATTGTTCCTCTTGGCACTCCAATATGAAGGTCTTCTCCACTTTTTCCATATCTGTGTCCACCTTCACCGTTTTTTCCATTCTCTGCCTTAAATTTCTTTTTATATCTAAAATCTACCAAAGTATTGGCATCTTGGTCAACGTAAAAATAAACATTTCCACCTTTTCCGCCATCTCCACCATCTGGTCCACCTGCAGCTACATATTTTTCTCTTCTAAAAGATACTGCTCCATTACCGCCATCCCCAGATTTTACTGTTATTTTCACATAATCTGTAAACATGATTTTCTCCTTTTTCCCATTCCCATTAGGGACGTTTAATTTTGTAACCTCTGTCCCTTTTGTAACCTTCCCAAAAGGGACAGAGGTTACAAAATTAAACGTCCTCAATGCGAACCTTATCTAATAACTCCCATTTTTTGTTTCATTAATTCATATTTCTCTTTTGCAATAAGTCTTGTTGTTTCTTTTCCTTTATTTAGAATCTCTTCTAATTCTTTACTATTTATTAGTTCATTATACCTACTTTGAATTTTTTCGATATGATTTGCTACTTCTTCTGCTACATATTTTTTAAAGTCTCCATATCCTTTTCCTTCAAATTGTTTTTCAATTTCTGGAATTGGTGTTTTTGTGATAATTGATGCAATATTAAGTAAATTAGAAATTCCAGGTTTATTTTCTTCATCAAATCTAACCTCATTGTCACTATCTGTAGTTGCTTTCATTATTTTCTTTTTTATATCTTCTTGGCTATCAAACATGCTTATAACACCTTGAGGATTTTCTTCTGATTTACTCATTTTTTTAGTTGGATCTTTTAAGTCTTTTATTTTTGTTCCTGACGCTGTTATAAGTGGCTCAGGAAGTGCAAAAGTTTCTCCATAACGTTTGTTAAATCTTTCTGCAATATCTCTTGCAAGTTCAACATGTTGCTTTTGGTCTATTCCAACTGGAACTAAATCAGCATCACAATATAATATATCTACAGCCATTAAAACTGGATATGTTAGGAGTCCAAGAGAAAAATTTGCATGTTGCTTTGATTTTTCTTTAAATTGAATCATTCTTGATGCTTCTCCATAATATGTTGTACACTCTAATAGAAAAGACATTGCTGGTATATATTCATTTTCCGACTGAATATATATTGTGTTTTTATTAGGATCTATTCCACATGCAATATACATTGCTATAAATCTTTTTATTCTTTCATGAAGTTCTTTTGGATCCTGAGGAATAGTTAGTGCATGTAAGTCTGCAACAAATAAATATGAATCATATTCATCTTGCATACGAACCATTTGGCTTATTGCTCCAATATAATTTCCAAGTGTTAATTCACCTGTTGGTTTTAAACCTGTTAATATTCTTTTTTTATCTGACATTTCTTCTCCCTTTCTGTTAATTAATGACTTATCAAATTGTAATTAGTTTTTAATTTCATTACTGCTATTTAATTATATCTAAAAACCTTGCTTTTTACAAGTAATTTTGAAAAAAAGTAATATTCTTAAATAACCCCAATTTTTTTGCTAGTATTACATCCATTAGCCCATTGACAAAACTTCCCAAGATATTTATAATTTAACTTAATTAAAAATATTAAAAATTACAAGGAGGTATTTTTATGACACCACATAATGAAGCAAAAAAAGAGGATATTTCAAATATTGTAGTAATGCCAGGAGATCCATTACGTGCAAAATATATTGCTGAAAATTTTTTAGAAAATTTTAAACTTGTAAATAGTGTTAGAGGAATGTACGCATATACCGGAGATTATAAAGGAAAAAGAATTACAGTTATGGCCTCTGGTATGGGAATGCCAAGTATGGGAATTTACTGTTATGAACTTTTCAAATTTTATGATGTAGATACTATTATTCGTATTGGCTCTTGTGGATGCTATAGTCCAGATTTAAAACTTTTTGATATTATTTTATCTGAAAATTGTTTTTCAGAGAGTAATTTTGCCATGACAATGAATAATGATAATTGCCATCTTATCTCTTCTTCTGATGATTTAAATATATTTATTGAACAAGCCGCTAAAGAAAATAATATAAAAGTTGTAAAAGGCAACACTGTTTGCACAGATTGCTTTGATTTATATATGACTGATGTTAGTAAGTTTTTAGCAAGGGTTCCAGATGAATTTAATCCTATTAGTGCTGAAATGGAAGCATTTGCATTATTTTACACCGCTAAGGTATTGAATAAAAAAGCAAGTTGCTTAATGAGTGTTGTTGATTCCAAATATATTAAAGATGTTGCAACTCCTGAAGAAAGACAAACTGGTCTTAATAATATGATTAAACTTGCTTTGGAAAGTTGTTTAAAATTATAAATCCAGACTGTCAAAGGGACGGGGTTTTTGACCGCAGTTTTGTGCAATGTCAAATTTCTGTGTCAAATGTCATTGTGGACAGGGGATTTTGACAATCCACTTAAAAAAAGCAGAAACCTATTTAAATTTTTACTTTTAAATAGGCTTCTGCTTTTTTTCTTTTAAGTATTATTCTAATCAATGTCTTCTTCAACTAATTTTATATGAACATCTCTTAATTGTTCTTCTGTAACTTTACTTGGTGCATTCATAAGCAAGTCTCTTGCTTTTTTGTTTTTAGGAAAGGCTATTATTTCTCTTAAATTGTCTTCGTTTTTAAGTAGCATTATCATTCTATCTACACCAGGTGCTCCACCTGCATGTGGTGGTGTTCCATATTTAAATGCATTATATAATGCTCCAAATCTTGCCTTAACTTCTTCCTCACTATATCCTGCAATTTCAAATGCTTTTACCATTAGTTCTGGATCATGATTTCTTACAGCTCCAGATGCCATTTCATAACCATTACATACTACATCATATTGATATGCAACTATTTCTAATGGATTTTTATTAAGTAGTGCATCCATTCCACCTTGTGGCATAGAAAATGGGTTATGATTAAAATCAATCTTATCTTCTTCTTCGTTGTATTCATACATTGGGAAATCTACAATAAAGCAAAAACGATATGTATCTTTTTCAAGTAGATCTAAACGTTTTCCAAGTTCTATTCTAACAAGTCCTGCAATTTTTTGTGTTTTTTCTAATGTTTCATCTGCAATAAAGAATAAACTATCTCCTTGTTTTGCTCCTAAATTTTCTAATCCTTTTTGAACTTCTTCAGTAACAAATTTTGCAATTCCTCCTGCATATCCTTCTTCTGAATATTTAACCCATGCAAGTCCTTTTGCTCCAGCTTCGTTTACTGCAAATTCTGTCATATTATCAAAGAATTTTCTTCCCTGCTCTGCTCCATTTGGAACTATTATAACTTTTATAGTCTTATCTTTAAATGCGTTAAATTCTGTATTTGTAAATATATCTGTAGCATCTTGTATTATAAGTGGATTTCTTAAATCTGGTTTATCTATTCCGTATTTTTCCATTGCTTCTTTATATGGAATTCGAATAAATGGTGCTTCATCTACTTTCCAAGTAGTAAAATGCTTAAATGTTGATGTAAATATTTCTTCTAATACTGCAAGTACATCTTCTTGAGTTGCAAAACTCATTTCAAAGTCTAATTGGTAAAACTCTCCTGGAGCTCTATCTGCACGTGGATCTTCGTCTCTAAAACATGGTGCTATTTGAAAATATTTACTAAATCCTGATACCATAAGTAATTGTTTAAATTGTTGTGGTGCTTGTGGAAGTGCATAAAATTCACCTGGATGTAATCTACTTGGTACTAAAAAGTCTCTTGCTCCTTCTGGAGAAGAATTTGCAAGTATTGGAGTTTGTATTTCAGGAAAACCAAGTTCATACATTTTATCTCTTAAAAATTTTAATACTTGTGAACGGAATAAAATGTTATTATGTATTTTATCATTTCTTAGATCTAGGAAACGATATTGTAATCTTAAATCTTCTTTAACTTGAGATATATCTGCCTTTTCTGAGTTTACTTCAAAAGGTAATACATTTTTACATTTTCCTAAAACTTCGATTGCATTTGCTTCTATTTCAATTTCACCTGTTTGTATTTTTAGGTTTTTATTTGAGCGTTCTACAACTTTTCCTTCTACTGATATTACACATTCTGTAACAAGCTCTTCTGCTTGCTTTTTTATTTCTTCGTTATCATTTATAACAATTTGGGTAATTCCATCTTCATCTCTTAAGTCTATAAATTTCATACTACCTAGGTTTCTAATTCTTTGCACCCAACCTGCAAGTTTTACTGTTTCTCCTACGTTTTTTATATTTAATTCTCCACATGTATGGTTTTTATATTGGTTGTTCATAGCTTTGTATCTCCCTTTTTACTTTGCTTTTCTCATCTTTGTAAAAAAATTATACACTTTTTTTTAATAAATTTCAAGCAAATAGGTAAAATTTTACAAAAAAATGTTTTGGTATAATAAATATTCTTTTATTGTCTTCTTCAAGTATTTCACCTGAAATTTATGGATGCATTCTAAAAACTCCTTCTCACATATTCATACAATATTACACCTGTTGCTACTGCAGCATTTAAGCTTTCTGTTTGACCTAACATTGGTATTTTAACTTTTTGATTAGATAATTCTAATACCTCTTTTGAAACACCATTTGCTTCATTTCCAATAACTATTACTTTGTTTTTGTAATCTATATCATAAATAGTTTTATCTGTTTGAAGTGATGTTGCAACTATTTCGTATTTATGCTTCTTCATATTTTTTAGAGTTTCTATTATATTTTTAGATTTAATTATATTTACTCTATAAATTGCTCCCATCGTTGAACGTACTACTTTGGGGCTATATGCATCAACTGTTTTTTCTGATAATATTATTTGCTTTAAATTTACACTATCTAGTGTTCTTAAAATAGTACCTAGGTTTCCTGGATCTTGAATTCCATCTAAAACAACAATTACATCTTCATCATATAAAATTTTATCTTCGCTATTTTCTTTTTCTATAACAGCTAAAATTCCTTGAGGTGTTTCTACATCTGTAATTGTTTGAAATACCTTTTCTGTTACATAAATGCAATCTTGTTTTGCTATTTCATAAAGTAGTTCTTTCTTTAATGTTCCATCATTAATGCAATCTTCACAAACTACTATTTTATTTATTTTGGCATTTTCCCTAATTGCCTCTTGAACCATTTTTATTCCTTCAACTATAAACTTGTTTTCTAGGTCACGATATTTCTTTTCTTTTAATTTTTTTATATTTTTTATTAAATCATTATCTTTACTTGTAATTACTTGCATTTAAAAATTCCTCAATTTCTTTTAATTTTTCTTTATCGTTTTTCCCATCTAGTAAAAATGTTATATATGGATCTATTCCTGGTGAAAAACGAACTTTTCTATTATATTTTTTTACTAAAGTTGTAACTAATTCCATTTCAAATTTTGCTTTATCATATAAGAAAACTATTCCATCTTTCTTTTGAGATATTTTAATAACATTTGCATTTCTAGCTTCATTTTTTATTCTTGCAATTTCTAGTAGATTCTCTACTTCTTCTGGCATTGGTCCATATCTATCTATTATTTCATCTGTTACATTTTGAATGTCTTCTTCTGTTCTACATAGCGCAATATCTTGATAAATTTCAATTTTTTGTGAACTATTTTCAATGTATTCTTCTGGTATATATGATGAAAAGCTTAAGTCAATTTGAATATCTTGTTCCTCTTCTACTGTAACCCCCTGCATTTCTTTTACAACATCATCAAGTAATTTGCAATATGTATCATACCCTACTTGTTCCATATGTCCTGATTGAATTTCTCCAAGTAGACTTCCAGCTCCTCTTATTTCCAAATCTCTCATTGCTATTTTAAATCCTGAACCAAACTCTGTAAATTCTTTTATTGTTTTTAGTCTTTTATCTGCAACTTCTGATAATAGTTTATCTCTTTTGTATGTTATATATGCATAAGCTTGTGTTGCTCCTCTTCCTACTCTTCCTCTTATTTGATAAAGTTGTGCTAACCCTAATCTATCAGCATTTTCAACAATTATTGTGTTAGCATTTGGTATGTCTATTCCAGATTCTAAAATTGTTGTACAAACAAGCACATTGCTCTCGCCATTTATAAAGTCCATCATTATTTCTTCAAGTTCTTTTCCACTCATTTGCCCGTGTGCAAATGTTACTTTTGCTTCTGGCACTAAATTTGCAATTTGAATTGCTTTTGCTTCTATTCCTTCAACTTTGTTATATAAATAAAATACCTGTCCATTTCTTTCTAATTCTTTTGTAATTGCTTCTCTTATAATTTCTTCATCATATTCTAATACATAGGTTTGAACTGGTTTTCTATTTTGTGGTGGTTCGTAAATAACAGACATATCCCTTACCCCAACTATTGACATATGAAGTGTTCTTGGAATTGGTGTTGCTGTCATTGTTAATACATCTACATTTGTTTTATATTGTTTTATTTTTTCTTTATCTTTTACTCCAAAACGATGCTCTTCATCTATTATAAGAAGCCCCAAGTCTTTAAATTCCACATCTTTACTTAATAATCTATGTGTTCCGATAACTACATCTATTTCTCCAAGTTTTAGTTTTCTAACAATTTCATCTTGCTCCTTTTTTGTTCTAAAACGACTTAATAGTTCAACTTTAACTGCAAAGTTTTCCATTCTCTTTTTAAAACCTTCATATTGTTGGTTTGCAAGTACAGTTGTTGGAACAAGATACGCTACTTGTTTTTGATCCATAACAGCTTTAAAAGCAGCTCTTATTGCTACTTCTGTTTTACCATATCCAACATCTCCGCATAAAAGTCTATCCATTGGCTTGGCTTCTTCCATATCTTTTTTAGTTTCTTCTATACAACGAAGCTGGTCATCTGTCTCTTGATATTCAAAACTATCTTCAAATTGTTTTTGCCAATCTGTATCTTTTGAAAAAGCATAGCCTTTAACTTTTTGCCTTTTTGCATAAAGTTCTATTAAATCTTTTGCAACTTCTTGCAGATTTTTCTTAACCTTAGTTTTTGTGTTTTCCCATTCTTTAGAACCTAGTTTATTTATTTTAGGAGCTGCTTCTCCTCCACCAACATATTTTCTAATGCTATCTAAGTCACTTGTTGGAATATAAAGCATATCATCATTTCTATAACGTATTTTTATATAATCTTTAATTACTCCATCTGCTTTTAAAGTATTTACACCTATAAATTGACCAATTCCATGGCTTTTGTGAACTACATAGTCTCCTATTTTCAAGTCTGCAAAAACAACCTTTTCCCCTTGTTTAAAGCTTGAAGATAGTTTTCTTCTTTTCTTTACACTACTTGTAAATAAGTCTTCCCCTGTAACTACAACTAAATTTAAATCATAACTCTCAAAACCAGTACTTAGTTTTCCTTCTGAAACAACCAAACTTCCCATTGGGGACGTTTCCAAATGGGGCATCTGTCCCTTTTGGGTAATTTTTTCTAAATTTTGTCTCGAATATGGAATTTCCTTTTCATCTAATAGTTTTATAAATTTTTCTGATTCTTCTTTATTTCCTGCAAGTATTATAACTTTCTTTTTTTCATTTAACCATTTTATTAAATCACTTATTAGTATCTCAATTTCACTTTTAAAGTATTTAACATCTTTATAATCAAATTTAAATTTTGTTCCAGATAATTTTGATGTTCCAAAATCCTGCTTTTCTAAATATATTATTTGCTTGTCCTGATTTTCATATTCTAACTTTTTTAAATTTTGTATAGACTGAGGTATATATCTTTCTTTTTCTATTAAAGCTTTTATTAAATTATTATTTTCTATTAAAATATTATCTTGTCTTTGTTTTATTTTAGAAATTTCATCATAGAAAATAATGAAATCTTGCGCTAAATAATCCACAAATGTCTCTTGCTTTGTGTAAAAGTAGTTAAAATATTTTTCTATTTTGCTAAAGTATTCTCCATTTTCTATAGATTCAATATCTTGTAATTTTATTTCATCAATTTTATTTTTATATTCAGATACTTTCTTTTCTGCAATTTTTTCTTCTATTTCTTCGTTAAAATCTAATTCACTTTCTTTTATTCTATTTACTATACTTGAAAGTTCATCTTCTAATACAAATTCATGTGCTGGCATTATTTGTATTTCATTCATCATTTCTGATGAACGTTGTGATGAAATACTAAACCTTCTGATTGAATCTATTTCATCACCCCAAAATTCAATACGCAAACCTTCTCTTTCTGAAACAGCAACATCTAAAATGTCTCCTCTTGAGCTAAATTGCCCCTTGCCCTCTACTAAGTCATTTCTTTCATATCCTAAATTTATTAAATTTTGCTTTATTCCATCTATTGAATATGATTTTCCTACTTTTAAGTTTATTTTATTTTGAAATAAAGTAGATTTTGCAACCATTTTTTGCATTAAAGCTTCTACTGTTGTAACAATAATTTTTGCTTTTTTATTTTCTATTTTGTTTAAAACTTCTTGTCTTTCATACTGCAAATCTTTATTTTCTGCAATATAATCATAAGTTACTATTTCCCTTTTTGGAAAATAATAAACAGATTCAAGTTCTCCTGCAAAGTATTTCAAATCTTCAATTATTCTTCTTGCTTCTATTTCGTTATATGTAACAATACAAATTGGCTTTTTTACTGCCTCTTTGCTAGCATAAACAAATTGCAATTTTCCCACGTCAGATAAGCCCGATATTGATACCGGACTTATTTTTTTATTTATTTTTTCAATATATTCCTGAAATTTTGGGAGGTTTTGTAATTCTGATATTATAGCATTCATTAAAAGTTTCTCCTCTTTTTTTATCTACTATATTATTATATACCATTTTTTGTAATTTTTAAAGAGGTTTGCTTAATCTTTTTATTCTCTAGAATTATATATAACTTATTTTTATAGCATAACATTGAGTTTAAAAATTTCTTTTTCTTGACGTTCGAATGACTCAAGTTTAACACCAAGAGATAAGATAATACTCTTGTCCTGATACAATTTTAGAATTGCAAGCCTGATCTGGTGAGAAGCCATCAGGCTCAGTGCATATAGCTCCAAATGTAGCAACACTATACTCTACTCTTTTTAAAACCCAATTAATAGTTCCTGTATCACCATTTTCTTCATATTTGCGAAGAATTAAGATCTTCAAATCTTCCTCAAAATTCAAACTAGGGTATGAAACAATACATTCTCCATAATCAATTGCACTGGCAAACTCGTACCACGTCATTCCGACATAATCTTCTAAAGAAAAAGACGTGCCATCATACATTATTAAATTGGTAGTGGGTATTCCATCTTGTCCACTTATTTTTTCATTAACTTCTGCATATAATTCATTTAGAGATGTTCCTTCATTTTCTGTTGCTTTAACGTAATTTTCTTTTGCCTCTCTTGCCTTTGTTATTATTCCATTATCACCTAAAATCAAGCTTATGCTTATTCCTGCTAGAATTATTAAAACTATTATAGTAACAACAAGTGCTACGAGTGTTATAGCATTTTCATCATTTTTATTTTTTCTAGCAGATTTTTTGTTAATTTTTGTTTTTTCTTTCAATATTTTTTCCTCCTCCGTTTCCGCATGCGGGGATAGTTCCTAACCAGCAAGTTTATTTAGGTCATCTAAAAGATTTTTATTTTCTATCTTATTTCCGATTAAGACCCGTTCCCTTTGCTTCTTTTCTTCTATTTTATAATTTCTATATTTTCTTGTCAACATTTAAAAATACCGGTTTGTGTGTGCATGTATACAAATGTGAGGATTTGCTTGTTTTATTATGTTTTCATTACAATTTTATTTTTCATAAAACTTACTTGTGCAGTTTTCTCCGTCCCCATTGCACACCCATTGCATAAAGTTAAGTTTTATCTCATATTTTTTATAAAGGTGATTTTTATGCTAGCTTCTGCAAATACATTAAAAAGTTCAAAATGTAGATTTTTTGTTTTATCTATTAAACAATATATTATACCTACTATTTTTGTTATTTTTACTGTATGTTTAGTTATTTTTTCAAAAAGTAATTTAATTGCTGCAAAAGAAGGTCTTAATTTATGGGCAAATAATGTTGTCCCTTCTCTTCTACCTTTTTTTATTGCAACTGAACTTTTGAGTCATACTGATATTATATATAAACTAGGTAAATTATTAAATCCAATTATGAGGCCTTTGTTTAATGTTCCTGGACTTGGAAGTTACCCTTTATTTATGGGTATTATTAGTGGATATCCTACAGGTGCTAAAATAGTTGTTAATTTAAGAAAAAACAATCTTTGTACAAAAGAAGAAGCTGAAAGAATGCTTAGTTTTACTAATAACTCAGGTCCACTTTTTATTTTAGGTACAGTTGGTATAAGCCTTTTTGGGAATTCTACTATAGGATTTTTACTTTTAATTACACACATTCTTTCCTGTATAACTGTTGGTATTATTTTTCGTTTCTATAAAGCCAAAAATAAAGCTAAACATATATCTTCATCTACTATAAATACCAATAAAAGAGACGTTGATTTTTCTAATTTAGGAGAAGTTCTTGCAAATAGTATAATTTCTGCTATTAATACTGTTGTTATGATTGGTGGATTTGTTGTACTTTTTAGTGTAATTTTATCAATTTTAAAAAATACAAATATTATAAATACTATGTCTAACTTATTATTTCCTTTATTTAAAATATTTGGAATAAATAATATAAACTTTGTAAATGGTTCATTATGTGGTATTTTAGAACTTACAAATGGTATAGCACAAGTTGCTACTATTCCATATAGAAAAATATCTATTAATATTTTACTTTCTGCTTTTTTACTAGGTTTTGGCGGTTTTTCTGTACTACTTCAAGTTTATAGCATAATATCAAAGTCTGATATTTCTATAAAACCATATTTTTGTGGTAAATTATTACATGGTTTTCTTGCTTGTTTTTATACCTTTTTATTTATAACTTATTTACCTATATTTAATTTAAATTTATAACGAATATTTCATTTTTTGTTTAATATACATATATTAAAGAGGTGATTTGTTTGGATAAAAACATGGACTATAATTGTTTTGGTGGATATGGATATTCGCCTTATGAAAATTTTGACCCAATGGCTCAAGATTCTGCTTTTAACCCTATGCAACAATATGAGCAGGCCTACATGTATTATAGATATTTAACTCAGGCAGTTGAGTATAAAATAAAATGTAAAGAATACGAAAAACTAGTTTCAAAAGAGACCAGAAATGAAAGAAGAGTAGATTAGATGCAGGTATTTTTACTTGTATCTTTATCTACTCTTTTTCTTTCAATTATGTATTATGCATATTGTTTAACAATGTCGTCAATAACATCAGCATCTCTTGGCATAATTTCTTTTTTTACTAGCATACTTAATATATGATTAACTGCTTCTTCACTATCTGTTATATTTATCAAGTTTGCAATTTCTAGATTTTCTCTTTCTACGTTTTCTTTCACTATTTCAATACCATATTTCTTATCTTTTAACTTATAATAGCTAATATTTTCCTGAACCATTTTTTGTTTGTCAAGAATTTGCTTATTAATCATTATTGTTCCATATAGTTTTTTCATTAGTGACTTTCCCCTTTCCTCATAAAAATCTTTTCTATTGTATAACATTTTCCAGAAATTTACAAGTTTTTTTCATCGTCAAATTTCGACAAAATCTGCATTAAATTTAGGAACATAAATTGGGGGATCTAAATTTTAAATTTGGGGACACACTCCAAAATAAGAATTCTAAATTTTAATTATTATTTCGGTGTGTGTCCCTAAAAAACTATTTCGGTGTGTGTCCTTAAAAAACTAAAAAAATAAAGACTTTTGTTAAAACTATTGATTTTTCTGTAAATTTATGGTATTATAATATTGTATTTAATATTTTTAAGGAGGTTATTATCTAACTTATAGTGTTAGGTATAATATATATGAGAACTAGAAAAAATACTATGTTTAAAAAAATAAAAAAAGATTTTTCATCAGTTTGGTCAATGCTTGCAAATATTTCTGCTGAAGATTCAGAACAAAATCTTGATGATTATAAGGCTGTTTCTTCTGAAGAAGCTCAAATTATTGAAGAATTAAAAGAAAGTGAAAGGAAAATTGATGCTTATGCTAATGAGTATGTTAATAGTATAGGTGTTCCTAGCAAGAAAAAAAGTGATTCTAAAACGTCTAAGAAACATACTTCTACAATAGACAATAAATTTATTAATAATAAAGAATTTACTTCAGATAACAGTAGAGATATAGAAAGATAATATTAGGAAAAATTCCTCTATTTTATACTTACTAATATGTCTAAGATTGAAAAATATTTTTATTATTTTTCAATCTTTTCTTGACAATATTACATTTTACTATTATAATAGTACATGTCTTTAGATAAATGGCGATGTAGCTCAGTTGGCTAGAGCATCCGGTTCATACCCGGCAGGTCGTAGGTTCGAGCCCCACCATCGCTACCAATAAAACCCTTTTATGGGTTTTTTTTGTTTTATTTACTAAAGGACACATGCCGAAATAATAATATCGAAAGTAATTATTATTTCGGTGTGTGTCCCCAAAAAAAAGTAATTATTATTTCGGTGTGTGTCCCCAAAAATTCACCCAAAAATTCAAAAAGCCTTTAAAAGGCTTTTTTTAATTCATATAATCTCTTAATTTTTTAGATCTTGATGGGTGTCTTAATTTTCTTAATGCTTTAGCCTCTATCTGACGAATTCTTTCTCTTGTAACCATAAATTCTCTTCCAACTTCTTCTAATGTTCTTGCTTTTCCATCTTGAAGTCCAAATCTTAATTTTAGTACTTTAGCTTCTCTTGGTGTTAGTGTTTGCATAACTTCCTCTAGTTGTTCTTTTAAAAGTGTATAAGTTGCAGAATCTTGTGGAGCGGGACTGTCTTCATCTTGAATGAAATCTCCTAAATGGCTATCATCCTCTTCTCCTATAGGTGTTTCTAAAGAAACTGGGTCTTGTGCTATTTTTTGTATTTCAGCAACTTTTTCTACTGATATTTCCATTTCTTTTGCAATTTCTTCTTGTGTTGGTTCTCTGCCTAGTTGTTGTAACAAATGTCTTGAAGTACGAATTAATTTATTAATAGTTTCTACCATGTGAACTGGTATACGAATTGTTCTTGCTTGGTCTGCTATTGCTCTTGTTATTGCTTGACGTATCCACCATGTTGCATAAGTACTGAATTTAAATCCTTTTGTATAGTCAAATTTCTCTACTGCCTTTATTAATCCCATATTACCTTCTTGGATTAAATCTAAAAATAACATTCCTCTTCCAACATATTTTTTTGCAATACTAACTACTAACCTTAAATTTGATTCAGCAAGTTTTTGCTTTGCATCTTCATCTCCATCTAATATTTTTTGTGCTAATATTAGTTCTTGTTCATATGTTAAAAGTGGAATTTTTCCTATTTCTCTTAAATACATACGCACTGGGTCATCAACATTAACACCTTCTAAGGTGGCATTTAAATCTATCTCATCAAGTTTGATGTCTTCTACTCCCTGTAAATCCTCAACATCAGGTTCATCTAAATCATCTGGTAAAATATCTACTCCCATATCCTCAAAAGTATCTAGCATTTTATCTATTTGATCAACACTGGCATCATCTAACTGTTTACTTAACTCATCGTATGTTACTTTTCCTTTTGCTTTTGCTTCTTCTATTATTTTGTCAATTTTCCCACTTTTTTCTTCTTTATTTTCTTTTTTTGCTTCTTCCTCTATTTTTTCTTGTTTAGTGGTGTCTTCAACTTGCTCTAATTCTTTCGTCTTTTTTTGCTCGTTTACAGTTTCTTCCTGTTTTTTTTCTTTTTTTGGTTCTTCAATTTTTAATTGTTCTTGAACATTTTCATCTATTTCTTTTTTCTTTGTTTTTTTTGTTTCTTTTTTTACTTCATCTTCGACCTTTTTTGTCTCTTTTTTGTTGTCATCTTTTTTTGTTTCTTTTTTCACTTCATTTTCAACTTTTTTTGTTTCTTCTTTGCTATCGACTTTTTTTGTTTTTTTATCTGTTTTTTTAGTTTCTTCTTCATTATTTACTTTTTTTACTTTTTTCTCTTTTATTTCTTCTATTTGCTCTGTTTTTTCAGCTTTTTTCACTGACAATCCCCCCTATTTTATTTTTGCAAGTTGTATAATAATAGAATTTAACTTTTCTTCTAATTTACTTCTCTCTTCCATATTTAATCCATCTTGTTCCAATTGTTTTATAACATCATTTCTTTCTTGGATTATTTTCTCTTTAGAATATATTTTTAGGACATCTTCTATACATTTATTTACTTCTGTAATTTCGAAATCATAAGCTAAAATCCATGAAATTTCATTAACAATTTGTTCATCTTCAAACCAATTTAATACATGGCTAGTATTAATATTTCCTTTTTCTAATTCTTCATACAATTTTTTTATAATTGTTTGATTATTTTGACCTTTTATGTCGTTTAAATTTACTATATTTTTTATTTTCTGAAAACTTTGCTCTGGATAATTAATTAATAGATATATTAATAATTTTTCTCTTTTATCATTTGGATTTTCTATTTTCACTTGCTTTTTTTCTTCTAATTTTGGCTTTGCTTTTTCTAAAATTTTGCTTCCCATGCTGTTTGAATATTGTAATTTATTTATTTCAGCATAAATTGCATCTTTTGAGATTTTATATTCAGAAGCAATTTTATCAGCATATACCTCTATTTCAATTTGATTATTTATTTTTCCAAGTACCTTTGCAATTTCTTTTAAAAATTTTATTTTGTCATTTACATTTTCTAAATCTAAAGTCTTTTTAAGATTTTTTACTTTAAACTCTACTAAAGATATTGCTTTTTCTATTTGTTTTTCAAGTCTTTCTGGTCCATATTTAACTATAAACTCGTCCGGATCTTTTGCACCTTCTATTTGTAGTATTCTTATGTCACACCCCATTTGTTGCAAAATTTCCATTCCTCTCATTGTAGCTGCTTGTCCTGCTCCATCTGCATCATATCCTATTATAACATGCTCAGCACTGTTTCTAAGAAGCCTACCCTGTGCTTCAGTTAATGCTGTACCTAAAGAAGCAACAGCATAATTTATACCCCTTTGATGCAATGAAATTGTGTCCATATAGCCCTCTACTATTAGTATTTTTTTTAATTGATTTTTTTTAGCTACATTTAACCCATATAGATGCCTTCCTTTACTATATACTATTCCTTCTTGTGAGTTTATATATTTTGGTGTTTTTTTCCCAGAAGCTTCTAATTTTTTTCTTTCTTCTTCGCTCATTAGTACTCTGCCACCAAAAGCTATAACCCTATTTCTTGTATCTTGTATAGGAAACATTAATCTGCCTCTAAAACGGTCTATAAACTTTCCATCATTTGTTTTATTAACCAAACTTGATGCTAAAATTTCTTCCTCAGTATATCCTTTTGCTTTTAACATATTATAAAGCTCATTATATGTTCCTGAATAACCTATAAGAAATTTTTTTAACGTGCTATTGTCTAATTTTCTCTTTTTTACATATTCTTGTGCTGGTTTTGCAGAAGGTTTATATAAATTTTGATGATAAAATTGTGCTGCAAGTTCATTTATTTCATAAACTTTTGATTTTAGTTGTAAAACTTTGCTATCTGTTTCTCCTTCTATATTTGGTAGTTCAACTCCTGATTTTTCTGCAAGTTCTTCTACTGCCTCTTTAAAGCTTAAGTTTTCAATTTTTCCGATAAAACGAAATACGTCTCCTCCAACACCACAGCCAAAACAATGAAATATTTGCTTATCTGGGGAAACAGAAAAAGAAGGCGACTTTTCTTTATGGAATGGACATAATCCAAAAAAGTTTCTTCCGCTTCTTTTTAATACAACATATTGTGATACAATATCAACTATATCATTTTTCCCCTTTATTTCATCAATTATTTCATCACTATATCTTGCCATTTTGGTTACCTTTCTATATTATAAATATATTATTCGACATAAAATCGTAAATTCCTTCTTAATTAATATGCATAAAAAATCTAATAAGATTTTCTTCTTATTAGATTTTTCTCTTGTTTTATATATTTTCTGTTCCATCAAATGGAATAAATTTTTTAACAATACCTTTTCCAATATCTGATGGTATTTCAGTTTCTGGCATTTTATATTCATTAAATGACATTGTTATTTTATTTTCTACTAGATTTTCAACTTCTTCTTTAGATGCATGCTCTGCTAAAACAAGCTCGCTAACTAAAATTTGTTTTGCATTATTTAGCATTTTCTTTTCTCCAGTAGATAATCCTTTTTCTTTTTGCTTGAAGCTTAAGTTTCTTACAACATCTGCGACTTCATAGATATCTCCACTTTTCATTTTTTCCATGTTGTCACGATATCTTTTATTCCAATTGTTTGACATTTCTGTTTCATTTTCTTCTAATATTTGAAATACTTTATTTGCATTTTCTTTATTTATTATATTTCTAACACCTATTTCTTCTGCCTTTGCTGTTGGTACCATAACTTTAACTTCACCTGGCATTTTAATAATGTAATAGGCTTGTTTTTCTCCTAAGATATCTTTTTCCTCAATTGCATCGATTGTTCCTGCACCATGCATTGGATATACTATTTTATCACCTACATTAAACATGTAAGACACTTCCTCTCCACTACATTTTTTTGTTGGCTAACTATGTATTTCTTTCCTTAACCACATATATATTATACTACAAAAATTGGCAAAAGTCAAAACTTTTACCAATTTTTTATTTAAATTTTTTATGTATTATAACACATGTAATCCTTTTATAAAGCTAACTTTCTCTTTCTTTCATTTCTGTTTGTTTGTCCATTTTTTCTTTTGTTTTATCGATGTATTTTTTCCATCCTGCTGTTTTTTCATTACATACATGTAGATTATACTTTTCATCAAATTCTGTAAGCTTCATAGGTTTAAACTTTTTTTCTTCTTGGTTTAATATTGTTGCATGTCCTTTTCCATTAGAATCTTCATAAATTAAAGATAGTATTGGATTTTCACATACTTTATCTGATTTATCATATATAAAACTTGTTTCTAATTTTTCAATATCTATTCCCATATTATAAAGAATTATTTGTAGTATTGTTCTATTTTCACTTAGATTATTCATTTTTTCTGAAAATTTATCGGCAAACTGTTCTAATACATAACAATATTTTTCATAATCATCATTAAAATGCATCTTATTTATTCTGTCAACTTCATCTATAACTTTTCTTCCAAACATCCCATCTTTATCTGCTTTTTCGATACTAGAATATACTTTTCTTAACTCTTTATCTGATATTACTCTTATATTTTCTGGAGGATTATCTAATCTATGAGCTCTTGATGAATCTCCATCCCTTTGTTGAAATTCTTCATAAGATAGCCCAAAATATGCTGGTCTTAAATCATATAGTGCATATTCTAAATCCCATGTTGGATCTGTTATAATATCTCCTTCTTCTGTTTTTGTTAATAAAAAAGTGTGTGTCCTTGAGGTTAATGTTTTAGTTTTAATTCCCATTCTAGATAAAATCGTTCTATTAATGTCAACTATTCCATTGCATACACCTTTTTTTGTACATAGCTCTTTCCATATATTTCTACAATCATTGTTTACATTATTCATTAGTTTATTTCCATCAGAAGTATGTATGTTTTTAGATAAGAAATTAAAATCTGGATAGTAGCTTATAATTTTTCCCATTTCATAATGAACAAAGGCACTTTTTTGCAAATCAGTCCAATCCGGATTTATTTTTTCTATAATAGAGTTTATAATTTCTTCTCCTTTATAAAACTCTTCTTTTGTACATTCTCCAACAAATACCTCATTATTTGATATTCCAATATTATTATTACATCTCTGTAAAAAAGTTTTTATCTTTTCATAATATTCTTTTGAAGCATTTGGTGCTATAGATATTGCTGTTATTTCTTCTGTATTAGTAAAATTATCCAATTCTAAAATATCTATTTTATCTCCAAAAACTCCTTTGTGATCTTGTGTTTCTATTGTTAACAAACTCATATTATATAAGCTCCTTAATATTTTTTATTTTTTTTATTCCATATCCATTTCCATCACATATTTCTGGATTTGCAGCCTTTTTTAAATCATAATAAAAGTCTTCTCTTTTATTATTCTCTATATTATTCATGGTTTCTTGCTCATTTGGAGAATTTAATTGATTTTTTCGAAATATTTTATTATATAATTTTTTAAAAAATTCTTTCATATTTACCTCTTTTGTTTATATTGTAAATTAAATATTTATAGAAGTCAATAAAAGAGCTAAATAATTTTTAGCTCTCTTTTGCCCATATTACTAATCTTTTTGTTGGATCAGTTGTACATGTAGACAATGATATTTCTCTTTTTCCATCTGTATTTCTTGTTGCATAATCGAAATCTGTTTCTGTTGTTGTATAAGATTTATATATTGTATATTCAATCTTTTGTCCTGATTGATCTGTAATATATATTTTGTCACCTATTGCTAGTTTCTTATTATTTGAAAAAAAGGTTCCATTTCTATAATTATGTGCAACTAATACCGTATTTCCAACTTGATTTAATGTTTTATTAGTATTATCTGGTCCATATAAAAATGCTACTGCAGCTGATATTGAACTTGGACTTATTGTATCAACTATTGGAGCTTTTACTTTTGTTTTTGGAATTTGAATAGTTCCAATTAAATTATATCCTCTATATGTTGTAGTTGTCCTTCTATTTGTTGATGAAGTTGGATTTTGCTTAGGTGTTTCTATATTTTCTGTTCCTCCTTCATTCTGATTTATATTTTCATCTTCGACTGCAACTACAATAATTTCATTTTCAAATTCTTCAACCGCTGTTTCTGCATCGCTTAAAGCTGCTTTTCTGCTAATATAATAATATATGGCATAACCTGCTACGGAGATTAGTGCAATAGTAACAATTATTATAATTATATTAAAAAATACTTTACCTTTTTGCATTTATTTTCCTTCCTATTATTTTATTGTTCTTTTGCCCATATAATTAATCTACTTTGTGTATCATCTGTACATGTTGTTAAAGAAATCTCTCTTCTTCCTTCTGTATCACGGTCTAAATAAGATGAATCTTCTGGGGTAGTTATATAAATTTTGTATATTGAATACACTATTTTTCTATTTATTTCATCTGTTATATAAATTTTATCGCCTTCTACAAGTTTTTTGTTATTCGCAAAGAATCTTCCATCTCTATAGTTATGTCCTGCTATTGTTGTATTTCCTACTTGGTTTAATCCTGGTCCATCATATATTCCAACAGCAATATCCATAGATTTTTTGCTTGCCTCTTTTAATACTGGTGATTTTAGATTTATTGCTGGTATTTCAATCGTTCCCACCATTGGAAAGCCTTTATATGTAGCCGTTTTTTTAGTATCACCATTTGTGTTTGAGCCTGAATCTGCAATTGTATTTGTTGTTGTTAAAATTGGTGCTATGCTTTCACCATTTAACTCAGGTTGTACAATTTCCCCTGTTTGTGTATTTTCTTTATTTTCAACTTTCTCATTATTCTTTTTAACATTTTTTTGATATTGTTCAACTGCATCTGCTTCTTCTTGGTTTAATTTGTTATTTCTCATCATAAATACGCCAGCAACGCATACTCCTATTAATATTATAACAATTCCTGCTATTAGTGCAATTGTTAGTACATTTGAATACCTACTATTCATAACAAAAACATCCTCCTTAGTATAATTTTCAACTCTAATTATATTATACCATAAAAAGGATGTTTTTTCTACATTTTTATTAAATTTTACCTATTTTATCCTACTATTTTGTCTCCTAATACTTTTCCTCCTAATACATGGAAATGTATATGCATTACTTCTTGTCCAGCATCTTTTCCGCAGTTTACAATCACTCTAAATCCTTGCTCGCTAAAGCCTTCCTTCTCTGCAATTTTATTAATTACTGTATATATTTTTCCAATTACCGCTTCGTCTTCTGGTTTTAAATCTGTTAATTTACTAATATGTTTTTTTGGTATTACTAATATATGAATTGGTGCTGCTGGTTCAATATCATGAAATGCTAAAACATCTTCATCTTCATATACTTTTTTTGAAGGTATTTCTCCTTTTATTATTTTACAAAATACACAATTTTCTTCCATCTTTTTCTCCTTTTTTCCCATTTTTACCAGATACCCCAAAAGGGACAGATACCCCACTTGGAAACGTCCCTAATGGGAATCTATTCTAAAATTGCTTTTATACGTCTTACTCCTGCAGAAGATGCTTCTTCTTTTTTAATTTTAAAGTGTCCAAGTTCAGATGTATTTTTTACATGAGGTCCTCCACATAGTTCTTTTGATATATCACCTATTGTATAAACTGTTACTACGTCTGGATATTTTTCTATAAACATACACTCTGCACCAGATTTAATTGCTTCATCTTTGCTCATTTCTGTTACTGTTACAGGTAAGGCTTCTTTTATCCATCTATTTACTAGTTCTTCTACTTTTTGTTTTTCTTCATCTGTTAGTTTATGGTCACAGTTAAAGTCAAACCTCATTCTTTCTATTGTGATATTTGAGCCTCTTTGATGTATATCTTTATTTACTACTTGTTTTAGAGCTGCATTTAAAAGGTGGGTTGCAGTATGATATTTTGTTTCTATCTCACTATCTCCTGCTAATCCTCCTTTAAATTTTTGCTCTGAACCTGCTCTTGATTTTTCTTGGTGTTCTATAAATTTTTGTTTAAATCCTTCTTCATCAACTTTTATTCCTTTTTCTGTAGCTAGTTCTACTGTAAGTTCAAGTGGGAATCCATATGTATCATATAGTTTAAATGCTAAGTCTTTATCTAATGTATCTCCATTTAAATGTTCGACTATTTTTTCAAATTCTCTTAAACCTTTTTCAAGTGTTCTGTTAAATTTCTTTAATTCATTACTTAGAACATCTAAAACAACTTCTTTGTTATCTGTTAATTCTTTATAGTAATCTTTATATTTTTCAATTATCATTAACGCTAAAGTTCTTTCAAAGCCACTATCTATATCTATTCCTATTTTTTTTGCATGACGAATCATTCTGCGGATTAATCTTCTTAAAATATAACCTTGGTCTGTGTTTGATGGCTTTATTCCTGAATAATCTGCAGAAATAAAAACTGCCGTTCTTATATGGTCTGCAATTATTCTTATGCTTTCTGGATTTTCTTTATAAGTAGTGTTTGACATTTCTTCTATTTTATCGATTACATCTTTCCAGATTGATGTTAAATAGTTATCATCTACACCCTCTAAAATTGCTACTGTTCTTTCAACTCCCATTCCTGTATCAACATTTTTCTTTGGAAGTTCTGTAAATGTACCATCTTCGTGCTTTTCATATTGCATAAATACATTATTCCAAATTTCAACCCATCTTTCATCATTTGGATCATGTTTTGTAGGAATAGGGTCATTACTTCTCCAATAAAAAATTTCTGTATCTGGTCCACATGGTCCTGTTTCCCCTGCAATCCAAAAGTTATTGTTTTTGTCTAAATAACTTATTCTTTCTTCCTTGATTCCTAAGCTTTTCCATACTTCAGCTGCTTCATCATCTCTTGGAATTCCATCTTCTCCTTTAAATACAGTTACAGCAAGTCTTTCTACCGGTATATTTAAAACTTTAGTTAAAAACTCAAAGCTCCATGAAATTGATTCTTTTTTAAAGTAATCTCCAAGGCTCCAATTTCCAAGCATTTCAAAGAATGTATGGTGTGTTTTATCTCCAATTCCATCTAAGTCTGTAAGTCTTACACATTTTTGAACATCTGTAAGTCTTGTTCCTAGTGGATGAGGTTGCCCCATTAAATATGGCACAAGTGGCTGCATTCCTGCTGTGTTAAATAATACACTTGCATCATTTTCTGGAATTAGTGGTGCACTAGGTATTATCTTATGTCCTTTACTTTCGAAAAATTTTAAGTATTTGTCTTTCAAATCATTTTTTTGCATTTTCTTTTTCTCTCCTTTTTTAACATAAAGATTATATTACATTTCAAGCCAAAAATCAATCAATTAAGTAAATTAAAATATTTTTATTATTTTAATTCAAAAAATGATGTTTTTTTACTTACGTTTCTAAAAACATCATTTTTTATTAAAAATATTTATAAAAAATTTATTCGAGCGGGAGGAGCTTTAGGCCCCTCCTGCTCTAAGTATTGGGCGGACATTTCTGTCCGCCACGTTCCTTTTTTATTTTTGCTTATGTTTACTGTGCTTTACACCTTTATGGTTAGTGCAATAATATATTAGATATCAGATGGCAGATTTTTTGAAACTGCGCTCAACTCACCGGCTATTAATTATCGCCTGGTACGTCGCAGTAAAGGAACGCGCCTGAGGAATCAAATACATCGCAATATTCGCCATCATCCCATGCCCCATTTTCTCTATCCCATACATAGAATAATGTTCCAGATATATCTTCTCCACTTGTTTCATCAGTATATAAATATACATTATCCATACGATGAAAATGTGTAGAATCATATACTAAGCCTGTTTGAGTTCTCGTAAACCTATTATCATATTTTCCAGTTGTTGATGCTGGGTCACAGTAGAATTTCCCATCTGTTCTTAAGCCATATCCTTCTGTGCTTATTGAACCTGAACCATTTCCTGCTATTTTTGTATTCATTTCATCATATAGTTCATTTAAACTTGTTTTTTCGTTTTTTGCTGCTGTTTGGTAATTTGTTTTTGCTTCTCTTGCTTTTGTTATTATTCCATTATCTCCTAGTACTAAACTTATACTTACTCCTGCTAGAATAATTAAAACAATGATAGTTACAACAAGGGCAACAAGGGTTATAGCTTTTTCTTGTTTAAATCTTTTCTCTTTCTCTTTCAAAAAATCCACCTCCTATCTTTATCTTTTATTAGGAATTTTTTATGCATATTCCTTTTTTACTTTTAGTTTAACATTAACTTTCATTTTTTTCAATATTTGTAATACAATTGTAAAAAAATTTGTCAATAGTTTTTTATAAATATTCTCCAATCAATTTCAAATTTTCTTGCCCTACTATTTTTACTTTTGTTATCTGATTTTCTATTTGTTTATATGGTGCTTTTACAACAACATAATTAGCTGCATGGCCTTTTATAAAATCTCCATCTTTTTCTTCCCAAAGAACTTCTACTTCTTTCCCTATTTGTTTTTTGTTATGATTTATTTCTTTTTCATGAGATAATTCAATAAGTCTATTACTTCTTTCTTCCTTTATTTTTCCATTAACTTGTCCGTATCATTTTAGCTGCCTTTGTTCCTTTTCTTTGAGAATATTTAAAGATATGCATTTGATAGAAGTTTATTTCCTTTAGGAAATTATAAGTTGTTTCAAATTCCTCTTCTGTCTCAGATGGAAAACCAACTATTATATCTGTTGTTAAAGATACATTTGGATATGCCTTTCTTAGAATTTGTGTGACATTTCTAAATTCATCAGTAGTATATCTTCTATTCATTCTTTTTAATGTTTCATCACATCCGCTTTGAAGCGATAAATGAAAATGATCACATATTTTATTTAGTTTAGTAAGCCTTCCTACAAATTCTTCCGTAATTAATGTTGGCTCTAATGAACCAAGTCTAATTCTTTCTATTCCATCTATTTTATTTATTTCTTCTAGTAAATCAATTAGACCAATATTTTCTTTAAAATCTCTTCCATAAGATGCAACATGTATTCCAGTTATAACTACTTCTTTTATGCCTTTTCCTGCTATCTTCTTTATTTCTTCTATAACGCTTTCCGGTTTTCTACTCCTTATATGACCTCTTGCATAAGGAATTATGCAGTATGTACAAAATCTATCGCATCCATCTTGAACTTTTATTACCGCTCTTGTTTTTTCCGTATAATCTGTTGTTCCAAAATCTAAGAACTCTTTTTGATACATTACATCTGTTACAATTGATTTTTGTGCAGGATTCTCATCTTTTTGAGAAAGTGAGAAATTGGAACCGTTCCCTTGTCCGCCCTTGTCCGGACCCATTTCTCGATTTTCTCAACTATTGTATTTTTTTCGTTTGTTCCCAATATTAAATCAATTTCTTCTATTTTTTCTAGTTCTTCTTTTGCAACTTGAGCATAGCATCCACACGCTACAACAATTGCATCTTTATTTATTTCCTTTACTCTTCTTAACATTTGCCTTGATTTTCTATCTGCCATATTTGTTACGGTACATGTATTTATTATATAAATATCAGCTTTCTCATTAAATTCTTTAACTTCATAACCGCTCCTTAAAAAATGCTCTATCATTGCATTAGTTTCATATTGATTTACTTTACAACCCAATGTGCAAAAAGCTACTGTTTTTTTCATATTTCATTGTTTCCTTTCATTTTCTACAATATTTTATCACATTTTTCATCTTTTTTAAATATTTTACATAATTTTTTTATTGTTAAAATGTCTGAATTAACTTTGATTCCAATGAGTCTGCCAAAATCCCCCGTCCCTAATGGCACAAAAAAATGAATTGTAACTTTTATTTACAATTCATCTTTTTATTCTATTTTATACATTAGTCCTCCCATGACATAAATTTTATTGGTTTTCTTCTATTTTTTGATTCATCTCATCCTCTAGTGCATGAATTGCTACATCTTCTTCCTCTGCTGCTTCAATGTAATTTTCTTTTGCTTCTCTAGCTTTTTTAATTATGCCATTATTTCCCAATACTAAGCTGATACTTACTCCAGCTAGGATGATAAGAACAATTATTGTTACAACCAAAGCAACTAATGTAATACCTCCATTACTTTTTAATTCTTTTTTTAGGCTTTTCATAACTCTCTCCCTCCTTTCATACTATACTAATGCTTGTATTATATATATTATACCATTTTTTCCATATATTTACAATAATTATTACAAAAGTGTAAACATTATGTAAAGCATTTGTAACATTGATTCATGGTATAAAATAACAATTTTTGAATATAATAGAAACAAGGTTTTATATTAGGAGGCTATAAATGAGTAATGATAATTTTGAAAAAGAAAATAAACAAAAAATTGTAGATAAAACAAAAGAAGAAAGTCAAATAGATTTAATTAGTAGTATTATAAAAGTAAAAAAAGATTTAGATGTTGCAAATTTAAATTTTGAATATGCACATGAAGATTTAATTGATTACTATTCATATCAAATAAAAGCTAACCGCGCTAAATTTGATTATTTAGTCAAAAAAGCAAAAAAGAAAGGTCTTTCTTTAGACATGATAGAACAAATTAATATTAAGCTTAATAAAGTAATTTAGGAATATTTGTCCCAAATCAATCATAAAAATAATTAAAAAGATAAAAAGGTGATTGTTTTGGAAGCAAATAGTGTTATTGTATACATTTCATGTGTTATTTTCTTATTTTTAATAGGCAAATTTTTTATATTGCCTTTAAAAACAATACTTAAAATAATAGGAAATTCCGTGCTTGGTGGCTTGCTCATATTTATTGTAAATATTATTGGTAGTTTTTTTAATTTTCACATTGGCTTAAATGTTGGAACAGCTTTAATTACTGGTATTTTAGGTGTACCACGGTGTAATACTACTGATAACTTTAAAAATATTTTTAGGATAATTTTTTTGGGGACGGAGAAGAAAAGACAGGGGGACGGAGAAGATGTCTTAGGCTTTTCTCAAAAGCCTAAGACATCTTCTCCGTCCCCCTGTCTTTTCTTCTCCGTCCCCCTGTCTTTCTTCCGTTTTATTTTATAATTACAGCTTTATCCATATCTGCTATCAATATATCTCCATCATACAAAGAAAATCTTATTTTATAAGTTCCTGTTGTTAGATTATTTTTCGTTGTCAATGTATAATTTTGACTTTCTTGAAGATTAGAAGTTACTAAATATTCATTTGTATTAGTAGTTGAAGTTAGGTTATTTGTAACATAGTCACTTAAATCTACTTGTTCATACTCATAGCTGTATATTTGATCATACTTTCTTCTATACAATGATACTACAATTTTAGGTGTATCAAAGTTTCCTGAATATCCAATTGTAAAGTTTAGATTATTTGTGTCATTTTTATTCTTTCCTGTAGTTTTATCTATTAAAACAGAGTTGTCGTCTAGGTTTACAACAAAACCATATTTTGAACTTACAATTTGAAGATCTTTTGTATCCTGTGCAATTGCACTTGAGAAATATGTTCCATCTGTTGAACCAAATGATTCTGCTTTAATTGTATATGTTCCTGTTTCTAAATTACCTACTTCTGTATGTAATTCCATATCTGTTAAAACATTGGCAACAGCATCAGCTATTTTTATTCTGTATGAACCATCGGATCTTGCATAATAATTTGAATTTTTATATTTTATATAAATACCTTCCAAATCTGTTGATGTCATTAGCTTACTTCCTGAAGATATTGTTATTCTTACACCTAATTGATTGTCAATATTGGTTGTATCATATACTGTATCTAGGTTATCATTTTTGCTAAATGTATACTCTGTTTTAATATCCATGTCTACAACATCACCCATGTGTATAACTCTTTTGTCGGTTGTTAAAGTAATTGTTGCATTAGCTTCTAAATTATTATATACACTAAATAGCATAGGATATTGTGCAGTATTTACTGTAATTGTAGGAGTATCATCAAATGCATCCCTTAATTGTACTAGTAAATTTTGTCCCTCCAGTGTTTGGCTTAATGTAATATCTTCGAAATCAACATGCACTATAAATTCTTCATACAGTAAATCAGTTGTATTATTGTAATATACTCCATCACTACTATACGGCTCCTCTGTACTATCCATAGCTTTAAAATCTGTAAACCTAAATACTGTTTTTTCATTTGTCTCATCTGCCGAAGTTACTATATAATAATAGTATTTTACAGAATCTTTTGACTTATCTATTAAAGTTATTTTAGTTTTTGCTGGTAATACACAACTAGATATTAGTACATGATAGTATTTTCCTGCAAATCCCTCGTAATATTTTGTTTTTGAATAATCATTTAAATATAGAGAGTAATATGCTGAAAATGAGCTTTTCTTTGTTATTGTTGTGGTTGTTGTTGGGAACATACTATATTGTTTACCTGGTGTTATTGCCCCTTCATAAAAGTCTTTATCCATTTTTAATGTATTATTTATAGATAATTTTATAATTATATATGCATTTCTTATTTGCATTACTTCATTTTCTACATAATTTACTTCTAAACTTATTTTTACAGTGCCTAGGACTTCTGTTGAGCTTATATTTTTTGAGTGATCTAAATAAAAGCTAAATGTAGGTGTTGTATTTGAGTTATCACTTAAATACTCTGTAGTTCCTGAAAATCCTTCTTGAACTTGATTATTATTTAAGAAATTAGTTGTACCTTTGGTTTGCCATCCTTCATTTCCCGCTGTCATTGTTAAACCAAATTTAGTATCTGCATCAAGCCCTGTTGCAGCTATATTTGGTATAGTTCCTGGCTCATTTAGCGTTATTCCATCTTTTAGTTCTGAAACATCAAAATCTACTACTTTAATTGTTGTATTTGGATAGCTTAGACCTGCTAAAGTTAAAACATAAGCTCCTGTTGTTGCATATTTTGTTCCAATAAGCTCAATATCTTCATAGTAAATATCTGTTGTTACTTTTCCTACTATCCATTGATAATATGCTGCAGCCTCTGGTGTTGGCACAATATATGCTGTATTTACCACTCCATTATTATCATAATTAGTATAGAATCCATCTTCTTCTATATTATGGCTTGTATAATGCTTACCTTGTACATAAGAGTTTCTTTCAAATATTTCTTGTACTTCTGCTGGAATTGTTGTTCCTTCTCTATATGTATCTATATCGTATATTCCTTTTATTCTATCACGAGCGCTTTTGAAAATTCCTACATAAGTCATTCCATATACTTCTCCATGGTTTCCGTCTTCTGTTCTTAATATCATGTTTTTTCCTTCAAGTAAGAATATTCTGTTATCGTTGTTATTAACTTTTGTGACTTGACCATTTCTTATTGTTACATGAGCTTTATTATTTGAGCTGTCTAAACTTTCAAATTTTGAAACAATATTTACACCGCTTTCCAAGTATAATGTTGTACTATTTTTTACAACAATGTCATCTACTCTGTTAAATGTATATACAGCAGTTGCAATTTCGTTTGTTGTATCTGTTGTTCCTACTAAATAGATATAACAGTTATCAAATACAACTTTTGTTGCTCTTTGGATTGATATATTTTCTTTTAGATTGCTACTTGATCCATAATTTGAAATATTTACAAATCCTTCACCTGATATCTTTGCAGCATTTCCTGAACCAAATACACTTTTTACTATAGTAAATGTATATGTTCCATTATCATATCCATTTGCATCTATATCTATATTTGCATTTCCTGTAACACTCTCAAAGTCAAAGTCATAGCTTGTAGAACCTGCTAAATTTGATTTTCCTCCACCAAATACTGTTCCACCTATATATATATTATTTTTTGTTAATGTATTATTGTTTACGGCATCTGCACCAATTTTTACCTCAGTATTTCCATATACAACTGATGTATTTGCTGCCCCATAAACATCTCCTTCTATTCTTCCACCTGTTATATATGTTTTTACTGTTGAATTTGAACTTCCTTCTGTACCATTTGGAGCAGCATTTCCTCCTCCAAATAAATCATTTGCAATTGTTGTTGTATCTTGGACTATTGTTGTACTATTTCCTTGTACAATAGCTGCAGAACCATTTCCACCGCCAAATACATTTCCACCTACCAATACTGTCTCTCCATCTATTTCTACTGGTCTTTTTTCTATTGTTGCATTATTTAGATTTACATATGTGTTTCCTGATGTTATAGCTTCATTTCCACCACCATATACGTTTTGAGCTGTTGATGTTACAACTACATTTGTATTAACTGTGTTTCCACCTGCATTATTTCCTCCATAAACATCTGTAACTGTTCCAGATGTTATTGTTACATTTGAGGTGCTAACTGTTCCTTGCTGGTTTGAACCACCATATATATTTGAAGCTGTAGTTCCATTTAATGTAATATTTGAAGTTGTTACATTCGCTGCATTTCCTCCTCCAAATCCATTTGTAATTGTTCCTGAGGTTAAACTTACATTTGTTGTAGGAGTTGTAGCTAAATAGCCTCCTCCATATACATTAGTAGCTGTTCCTCCTTGCATATATACAAAAGATTCTAAAGTTTGTCCACCTCTGTTGTTTCCGCCATATACGTTTGTAGCTGAGCCAGATTCTATATATACATGGCTTGCTGTAACTTCACCATCTGTATCTGATCCACCAAATATGTTTTCAGCATGTCCACCTTTTAAGTATATTGCTCTTGTTGTATCAGTTGTTCCAGAGGTTGTTAAGTTTGCTGATTTTCCACCATTAAATGCATTTGTAACATTTGCATGGCTATATAGATATACCTTTACAGTATCCGCTTCAGTACCTGTATCATCCTCATTTCCACCACCATATGCATTTCCTACAGTTGTATTATAATTTTCTCCAATATTTACTGTTATATTTCCATTTGTTGTTCCGTTTATATCATTTCCTCCAAACACACTTGCATTTGGAATATTTGCACCATCTACATTTATTGTAGAATTTTCTGTAACTACAGCTGCTCTAGAAGCATTTCCTTTTCCTCCTGCAAATACATTTCCTACTATGTTTATTGTATTTTCATTAATTTCTGAGTCTTGTATGTTAACTATTGTATTTGCGCTCATTGTTCCAAGAGAACTTCCTCCATAAGCACTTCCATATATATTAACATTTGCATCTGTATCTAAAATATTGACTGTTGCATTTCCTGTAACTACTGTATTTTGCCCATATCCTCCTCCAAATAATACTTCGTTATTTGTAGTATTTGTGCTTTGTCCTAAAGTTCCACCTGTTACATTTATTGTTGCAGTTGTTCTTATTGTCCCTGTTGTATTTGAGCCACCATATATAGCACCTTTTACTTGACCTGCTTTAACATTTATTGTTGTTGAACCATAAATACTATTTTGGTTAGCTCCACCATAAACATTTTCGTTTATTGTTCCGCCTAATATATCAATTACCGTAGTAGCACTTGTTCCGCTTCCAACACAGCCGTAGTTTCCTCCTCCATATACACTATTTGCAATTGTTGCTTGTCCATCAACTATAATATGTGTTGAATCAACTTTACCTGCACCACTATTTGCATAAGTAGAGTTTCCATTTCCTGCTCCTAAAACACAACCTGCATTTACTCCATAGAGTGTTGAAGTTATAGGCTGAGTTCCAATTTGAGCATTTCCTCCGATATATACAAGTGTTTTACAACTATCAATGTTTCCATCTCCACTATCACCTTTATATCCATTAGATCCTCCACTTACAGAATACCTAATACTTCCACCTGTAACTTGAATTATTCTATCACAGTATGTAGTTGAGTTTCCTGCTCCACCTACTATGTTATAAATATCTCCACCTTTAACATATATTCTTGTTTCTACTGCCCTATTTGTTCTTGCTCGAAGTCCTCCAATTAAATTAACAATTTTTCCGCCTTCAACTATGCAGTATCTATCACTATAGTCATAATAATTTGTACTATTGGAATTTAAATATCCAAAACCTCCAACATAAATTCCAGAATATGCACTATTTGTTGTGCTATCTCCGTTATTTGCGGTAAAGAAATCCTCTCCAAATGTTCCACTTTTAACATTAATTAAAAATGCTTTTTCGTCTCTATTAGATTTACCCAAATATCCATATCCTGCAATCATTGTTGTTCTATAATATACAGATAAATCACTATTATTTGCATCTTTTCTATCTATATCACTTCCGAGTGTTAAATATACTGTTCCATAATATGAGTTAGTAGGTTTTACGTCAGATGAACCATAATTATTACCTATTATTGAAGAATATCTTCCAGATTCTACAACAAGTTTATATGCATTGTTATCATTTGATGTACTTCCAGTAGTATTGTTTCCTGTTCTTCCATCTCCTATAATATTACCAAATATTGCTCTATTGTCTGTAGTATTTGCACACACTAACCCTCTTCCAAGTCTTACATTTTGTAAACGCCCTCTAAGTATTGGATATGATGAACTATATGTTGTTCCACCAGCATTTGAAGTATAACCTGTTGCATTTATCTTTACATGATTCATTTGAAAATCTTTGTATATTGTAAAATCATAGTAACCACTAGTTGTTAAATCAATAGTAGCATTATTTCTATAATCTGTATGATTATATAAGCTTGTTACTGTAACAGGAATACTATTGCTTGAACTACTGTAATAGCTATTACTTTCTAGACTTCCTTTTGTATAGCTAATTATATCTTCTGCATTTTCATCTACCTGTGCCGTATATGTGACAAAATAAAATTGAGTTCCTTGATTTTGACTTGTAGATGTTGTCCACCCATTATTATATCTTATATAATAACTTGAACTCCACCATCCCCCAGTAGAATAATAAAACCTTCTATTGTTGTAAGACCATGTAAAAGAACTACTTCTTAATGTTAAACCACTGCTATATGCTAAATAATAGCCTGTAGCTTTATTCCTTATTGTATATCCATTTCCACTTGAAGTTATAATCCATTGAGCCTCATCTGGTGGTTCAACATTATTTCTTAATTGAGTATTTGTAATAGATGTTCCACTAGCAGTTATTGCATTTCCATTTACTCCTGTTCCTGTTGATAATATATATGTTTGACCAGATGTAATTGATGTTGATGAGTTATATGTTACATTAGCAGGTTTTGAAACAGATTTATTCACAGGTCTTGAATAGTTTATAGAAGAATCTAAATCTCCAGTTACAACAATTATATTTGTTTCTCTATCTCCTGTATTGTTTGAATTTATATATTCAAATGCTCTTTCCCATGATCCAAATGGTTGCTCTTCTGACAAACCATTATGAAGGTTATTATCACTTCCTGTTTCTCCATTTACATATACAACTGTTGCCTGTGCCCAATTTGCATACAAATTAACAGTTATATCTCCTTGCGCTGGAATAGTTAATGTTTGTGTTTTTGTATTTGCATCTTTTGCAACAACTGCTCCATTATACATCCAACCTCCAAAGCCATAACCTGTTGGTTTATCCATAAATGGGTTATCCATTAGTTCTATAGAAACATTATCATTTATTATAGGTAGACATCTTATATTTTTTACAATATCATCTGTTTCAGTAAGTGAAATTCTACCTTTTTTCTCTGGGTCTATTTCACCTTGAGCAAATCCATGATAATTTACTGTAACCTTTACTAGATTGCTGCTTGTATATGTATTGCTATTTGTTCCAGAAATATCATCTGTATAATTTTTGCCAATGTAATAATTAAAATCTGATACATAATCATTTATTTCTAAGGTACTATCTGGCAAATTACTTGCTGCAGCTCTTCTAGGAGCACCTTTAGTTTTTGTAGGTTCAATTTTTTCTACAATTGAAGCTACTTCTTCATTTTGCAATTTATTCTCTATATTTTCTTGTTCGTCATTTGCACTTTTTATCTCGTTTGCTTTTTCGTCAGTTATCTCATTTGCATCAGAATCGTCTGTTTTATTTTCTCCTACAATCTCTACTCCGTATATTGAGAAATAATCAGTATCAAACTCAATGTTTTTTCCTATTTTTTCAGCTTGCATTTTTTCGATATTTTCATCATCTTTTATATGCCATACATTAATATTTTCATCTTCTAAAGTTGTTATTCTTACTTTAACATTTTCATCAAATTCATTTGGTTCGTATTCTGTTTCATCTTCTATAATTTTTATGTCATAAGCTATTTGTAATTTTACATTATTTTCAGTTTTATCTTTTATTTTATTTTCAACTTCTTTGGCATCTACTTCTGTAACTTTAACTTTGGCATTTAAAGGCATATATCCTGATATAATTATTACATTTTTTTCTGTTTTGGTTGAGATTATTTTATTATAAATATCTTTTCCATTTGCTTGCTTTTTGTCATACTCAGCAACAAAATATAAGGTTTTACTTTGCACTTCTTCAATAGTTAATTTAAACTCTGTTTCTGGCAAAATTACTATATCTTCTTTTTTCTTTGTTTCTTCGTTCTTTTTTTCTTCTTCATTTTTTTGATTTGTAGATAAATTTTTTTTGTCATTTTGATTTTGTGTTTCTGTATTTTCAGTTATTACATTTTGAGTTACTTCATTTTGAGAAACTGTATTCTCTATTACTATATTTTGTTTTGACATTTGTTTCTGTATAATGTTTTGTTTTACAATATTTTCTGTTTCCTTATTTTTACTTGCAGCATCTTTCTTTTTGCTTTCATCTGATATTTCAATTTCTGCAATATTGTTATTTGCTTGTTCTTTATTTAATTCATCATATTCTTCTTTTGATATTAAATAATATTTTTTTACTACAAAGCCGTTTTGAATTGAAGGCAGTTTTATTTTATAAATTTGTTCATTTTCCTCAGCTTTTGCTTCATAACTTGTAGGCTCAACTATAGCCTCTTTATCAATTACAAAAGCTTCTAATTTTAACACATTTTGTGCTTTAGATGTATTTACAAAGTAGTATGCAATTGTTGAAATTAGAAATATTATTCCATAAAAAATAATGGATTTCATCTTCTTTTTTACAATTTGTTTTCTTAATTGTTTTTTATATAAAATACTTTTTTGTATCATATTTTTACCTTTCTTCTGTTCAATTTTTCACTAATTATATTATATAATATAATATAAAATTTTTCTACAAATTTTATAAAATTTATGGCATTTTTTTTGTTTATATGTTATAATTTTTTTCGAAAGATGAAATAATATTATATACGAAAGAAAGGGCTGGTTAAAAATGTTGAAATTTGCCAAAAAAACACAAATAAAAGATGCAATTATTGCAGAAAGAAAAATTGTAGATTCATACAAAAAATACGAATTGGGGATGAAAGAAACTGTAGAAACTTATGTTAAAGAATTTAAAAATGTATCATTTGATAATGATGCTTTAAAAACCATGTTACTTAACAATTTTGAAAATTCTATCATGCAACTTGATAACAATTTATCAGATATAGATTCATTAAGCAATGTTTTAGATATTCTTGATTCTCAAAAAGATGTTACCAAAAATGATGCAGAAACATATAACAAACTTGCTGAAAAATCAAATAAAGATATTGAGCTAACTCAAAATTTTCTTAAGAAAACAGTTGCATGTTTTGAAAATATAACTTTAACAGGAAAAAAGAAATCAATTACTATTTTAGAAGATTGTAAAAAAACTATTCTTGCAGATTATCCTTTTGAAATTAAAGAAGATAAATCTGAATCTTCTGAAAGAACTCTAAAAAAAGCAGAAAAAACAACAAATTCTGTACAAAAAAATATTGACTATTCATCTTCAGATTTATTATGCTTTTTCCCTAAAGATAAAAATGACAATCTTGTTATATCTACAGTTCAAGATGATTATAAAATATCTTTTAAAGGTACAACAGCTAGAATATTTATAGAAGACGAAAACTTTAATATTGCTCTTGCAACACCAGGTGTGCAAATTTCTAATACAAATACTAATAATATTTTATTTGTAACACATGTTGGTTCTAAGTACACTATAATTACAAATAACCAGATGGAAATACCTCCTTTCATTCAAATTTCTAAAATATCTAAAAATGAGGATTTTCTTGAAGTCGAAATTTCACGTTCATCTTTAAATTTGGTTGTAGAAGATAATGTAATAAGCTTTGAAGAAGAAGGATTAGATACAGTTCAAATTTTAGACGATATAGAAGAAAACGAAGTTATTGAAGAAGATGATTCTAAAGTTGATGAAATTGAGCCTGAAAAAGTTGTAGATACTGTTAAAAATGATTCTATTAAAGAAATTTATAAGGAAAAAGTCTCAAAGAAAGCAGCAAAAGAAGATAAAGAAAAAGAAGATATTTCTTCAAATGCAAGTAAACATTCTGTTGAAGATGATGGTGAAATAGTTGATAACGATACATTAATTATTTCTGATGAAAATAAAAAAGTTATTTTACCATATAAGCTTAAAGACTTAGAGCAAAAATTACAAAAAAATAAAAATTATAAAACATTAAAAGATGTTGTAGATAAAGAATATACTATTCCAATGGAAACATTTAAAAATCCTGTTAAATCAAGATTTAGAGAAGCATTCCAATTAATTAAGAAAAAGGAACACGGATCTTTAAAAGAAGCTATTAGCCTTGGATTTGAGCTTATGTTCCAATCAGATTTAAATCCAGCAGTAATTGCTGCATGTAAAGATTTAGATGAACTTGATATTTATTTAGATTGTTTAGATGATAATGAATTAGATAAATTTTCATGTTTTAAAATACAATATAATGTTCCACCATCAAAACACTAAAAGCCAAAAAGAAAAGCCTAAGGCTTTTCTTTTTTTGGTAAAATGATGTTTTGGGACGGTGTTTTTTGGGACGGAGCAAAAAAACACCACTTTTGATGAACTCAGATATATATTTCTAGAAATAGAACCATCTTCATTTTCTAAGAAATCTCATAGTAATTTTTATGTGTTACTTTTATAAGTAAGATAACCTAATGTATTATTGTAATATCGAGCAGACACATTATCTGTATTCCATAATTCCGATACGTAAATTTTATTAATGTTCATTCCAGTGCCACTCTTTTGTTCTCCGTTATAATAATATAGATCACTACCCAGATATGCTTTGTACATTCCTCTAAACATCCAGTTCATGTTAGAAACACGCTTCGTATCAAAGCAAGTTAAATCTAGTTCAGTTAATGAAATACATCTATCGAACATTGAGCACATATTTGTAACATTACTTGTGTTAAAACTTTTCAAATTCAAACTTTTTAAACTCACACAGTTTTCAAACATAGAAACCATATTTTGGGTTTTACTTGTATCAAAATTATCTAGATTTATTTTTTCAATCATTATTTGATCCCTAAACAGAATAAATTAAACAATCAATTATACTTTACAAATATAAAGATGGACGAAAGCCAAGAAAACCAGCATTTACAGTTACACTCGCACCTTGGCGTAATGAAACCGGATCACGATATCCCATATCAGCTACTCCATAAGCACCATAATAACCTCCGCCTATATACACGAGATTCTGAATTGCAAGACTCCATTGTCCATTCATATACATTACCGCCTAAATCATATATGTTCTTCACTGCATAATCACTTTTTGAGCCTGTTGTTGCTTTATTTGAATAACCATAATGTCCTTTTCCTGTCGAATCTCTTACGAATGAATTTGCCTCACAATTTCCTGTCTTATATGCTGGATCAATCCATGCCATTATTGCATCCCACTGTACTCCATATATTAATGTACTTGTTACTGATTCGCTATCTTTATACATTTGTTGTGATTTATACACAGCTCCAACTGTTCCTATACTTGACATTGAATTTCCCCATTTTATATTAGTCCATACTGTTTTTCCTTGTTTACTCTCTACTGTTCCATTATTACTTGATGCTTCATATCTTGCTACAAAAAATCCTTTATTATTTTCTACGCTTGTTTTCATAGCATTATATTCTTGTATTTCAGTTGAATATCCACTTGTAGATGGTTCTAAACAATCTGATACTTTGCTTTGTTTTGAACCATTTTCATATCCTTCATATTTAATAAATTCACTTGCAGTTTCTACTGGCACCCATACAAATTGGTTTCCTGTTAATGTGATAGCGTCCTGATGGTTTGTTCCTTTTCCACTATCTGCTATATTATCAGAAATTACAACTCCGTCATCTTTTGTACCACCTACATAGTAAAATCCATTTGGAATTGGTACTTCTCCTGTAATTACTGCTCTTATATTATCATTATTTTTTATTGTAGTATTTGTTACATCATTTTTTGCTATTTCCACAACACCACTTGGTAATCCAGATATTTCATTAGAATTTAAATTTCCTGCAACTTGTGGAGCTTCACCTTTAAGATTTCCATTATATATTTCAGACACTGCTATTGTATGAGTTCCATATTTAGATAGTGTTTCTAGTTTTTTTCCTATTATTTCTGTATCTGACATATCTGTTAAATCTGGAACATCTTTAAAATATGTATCTAAAACAGATTTTAATTGTGTTTTATCTAAATCTCTTCCTTTATTTTCTGCTTGAAATCCTAATACATCAGTTCTTGCTTGTTCTACAACTCTTGCTCGTTCTGTAAAAGTCTTTGCATCTTTTGCCTTTGTTATTATTCCATTATCCCCTAGTACTAAGCTTATACTTATTCCAGCTAAAATAATTAAGACGATAATCGTTACAACTAATGCAACCAAAGTTATGCCAGAATTCTTCTTATTTACAATACTGTTTTTATTAAATTTCAATTTTTTCATTTTCAACCTACCTTCCTTGTCTTTTGTAAACAGACATAAATAAATATATTTTGCTTAGCTCTCAAAAGCAAATCTTTTCTTTTTGAAAAATGATGTTTTTTCCTTAAGTCCCCAAAAACATCATTTTGTTTGGGATTCCTCCCACTTTATTCTTTTTTCTTTTCTTTTTATTTTTTTCTTCATTTTTTTCTTTTCAAAAATAAAACTTATTATAAGAATTGCAATTATAATTGCAAATACAACTTTATTTTTTAAAAAGTTTAAAACTTTACCTATTTTAGGAATTTTCCCTATATATTTCCCTTCTATTTGATTATACTCTACTTTTTCTATATCTGTAACTTCGTTACTATCACCTTTAGTAGTATATACTAGATTTCCTTCATATTCCTCTATTTCTATTATTCTATGAGTTATTATTTCGCCATCTATTTTAAAAGTTATAATATCATTTTTATTTATCTCTTCCTTTGGCATATTTCTTACAACAACAATATCATCTATACTTATTTCTGGCTCCATACTACCTGATATTATATTAAATGTTTTTACGCCAAATATGTTTGGCGTAATATCAGGATTTACAACTGTTTGAATGATTAAAAGTAAGTCATATAGAATTATTGGAATTATTACTATATATATAATTTTTACTAATATATATCCTATATAATCTTCCGTTTTTTTCACTTTTTCTCCTCGTATTAGGTTAATTTTTTATTCCTAAAATTTTATTTGCTTCTATTATAAATTTTATATCATCTACACTAACTCTACTATTTAATATATAATTATAGTTACTTATATTTTTTGCTGTTGAAATCACACTTGTAATATTTTCTTCTGCAAAATCAGTTTTTTCTAAGTTAATATTACACAAGTTGTATTTATCTTTTATAACTAAAACTATATCTTTATTATCTATAATTTTGATATTATTTATAATAGTCATATTAGGAAATTGTACAAATTCTCTAAATTCCTGAATTAATGAAGAAATATCATCTTGAGATATATCAGAAAATTGGTTTATTATCGTATCTACTAAAAAGCTATAAAAACTAGCTGCTAGCATTAAAGCATCACATATTGTAGAACTATCTGATAATTTTTCAATTATTATATTTTTTACTTTGTTTTCTTCAAGTTCTCTATATGCTGTTTTTAGTTCTATAATCTGTGCATTTGTGTCTATATTTATTTTTTCAAGTTTCTTTTGGTTTTTACCAAAAATCTTTGCAAGTAATCCCCTATGTCTTGAATACTTTTCAATTTTTTTATTTCCTTTAAATAACTTTCCTTCCAATTTTTGTATTTGTTTTAATTTATCATTGTAGAATTTTTTGTATTTTTGCTTGTCATTATAAATTGCAATTACTCCATCATATATAAATTTATACTTTAAGTAACATCTATATTCATTTAAACTATCAGATAGTTTTTCAATGTTTTGGTTATACTCTTCTAGTGTATCTTTTTCTATATCTTCTGGAGATAAACCTGTTAATTTTTTGTAGTTCTTTTGCACAGTAGATTGTTCATAATCTTTTATGTTGTCATTTCCACTTTTAAATTTTTCAAGTATTAAAGCTGTATCTTTGTTTTTTAACTCTTGTAATTTTATTTTCATAGAGTTGTATTTCTCAATTGCTTTTTTCTTATTTAGATCCATATCTTTTACAAGTTTTTTTTCTTCGTTTTCAAAATAGTTTGTTATTTGTTTTTCATATTTTAGATATAAACTTCTAAAATTTAGTTCTATATGAAGAATTATATCTGGACATTTCCAGTATATTTGTTCAAATGTTTCTTTAACTCTTGTAGAATTTGGTTCTCCCCTTTTTGTTTCTTCTAAGAATACATCCATATATTCTTTAGTATAAACACTGTAATTAAAGTCCCTATCTTCTAGATTTATGCCTGCAGTCTTAAATTTTTCTATGCAATTTAATATATTTTCATTTACTAGTTCAAGATTATTTTTATAGAATCTTTTTAAAACATAAAGCATCTCATCTAGCTCCATTTTTTCAAATGAAGTTTTATTACTATCTAAAAGCTTTATTTTTTCTAAACCTTCAAGCTCTTTAGCTAGCTCATCTATTTTACTATTAGGACTTATAGAATTAATTTTAACTGCTCTTCTTTTTATTTCAGCAGTTATATCGTTTAAGAAACTAACATATTCTTCTTTTATTCCTTCTGCTTTATCTTGATATGCTTTTACATTTTTCTTGTTGTTTTTTGGCAAAACGGATAAAATTTCTTTGTCAATTTCTATTTGATTATTTAACTTTTCTAATATATCACTCATTTTGCTTTCTTCTCCACCTCTACAGTTTCTATTTCATTACTTAAATATGAAACAAAGTCCTTTGTTTTTGTATATAAATTTAATAAATCTTCATGTTCTATTTTATCTAATTTTATTCCTATGTCCATTTTCTTAAACTCCTTTTTGATAACTCTATAAAAATGTTAGTTCAATGTTATTCTTTCCAAGCCTATATATGTTATGCAAAAATTGAAGTGAAAGATGTATATTTAATTATCTTTCACTTCACTCCTTCTTTGCTTAATTTATATTAATTTAGTTTGGATCTGTTCCGTCTGGACCTTCTCCAGATGTTGTATCATCTGTTTTTGGTTTACGAATTTTTAATTGTATATCAAATGCTCTACCAGTTGATGCTGTATCGTTACAATCTGGATCTTGTCCTTCAAGCCATATATACATTCTTGCTTTCATTACAGAATTTTGTGCTAACTTTAATTGTGTCTTTGCAGCATCTGCTGAAGTTAAATTCTTAATTTTTGTAGTTGTTCCTGTATCTGATGTAATTGTATTTGGAGCGAACATATAATCTGTTGCTGTTGTTCCTTCAACAATACTTCCATCTGCGTTTACAGAGTCGGCTGAAGTCGAAGTTGTATTAACAGGTTTTATATTCTTACCAACACTATTTGTTTTCATTGCAAGTGTTGCAAATGCAGAATCAGTATCGTCAATTCTTCCATCGTTTGCTACAACCTCTGCAATATGTGCTTTATAATTTGGTTCCCATATTGCAAATAGTGGTGTACCTGGAGACATTGCTATAATGTCTGCTTGTGAATCTGTAAAGCCTTTTGTTGTGCTATATAATAGTAAACCTGCTCTTACGCAATTCTCTAAACCTGTATTTGCTTTTCCACCTTCTGTTGTATTTATTTGTACATAAGATCCATCTGACAATTGAAGTCTATCGCCAGTAGCTAATGAAGATGAGTTCTTTAAATATACATCAAATGATATGTATTTCCCATTTGCTGCTGGTGCATCTTCTATTGATGATAGAGTTTTTCCATCTGCACTTATTTCACCATAGCTAAATTTTACGTCTCCACCACTAATTGTACCATCTGTAGATACTGGTTCTAATTCATCTGGCCAAATAAAGTTGTTAATTGTTGATCCTGCATCTGTATTAATTTTACCTAATGCAGTTTTACTAACTTCTACACTTGATCCCCAAGTTTTTGCATCTAGTGATATTTGCAAACCTTCTGCAGCTTGTACTTTAGCAGTAATTCCTGTAATTGTAACCTCTCTATTTACTGAAAACCATGCGTATGTTGATACAATCATAAGAACTGCTGTTAAAAGTAACATTGTAAATAATGAATTTAATTTTCTCTTACTTTTTCTACTTCTTCTTCCCATAATAATTACTTCCTTTCTATTCTTGTTTAATATGTTCTTCTGTGATAACCATATGCATTTTCATTTCTCCACCAATTAGTGGGTCTATGCATTGTGGATCATCGCCTTCTATCCATATTACAATAGTAAATTTATCAACATCGCCTGATTTGAAATCTCTTCTTTGTTCTAACATTACATTTTCTGTATCTTTAAAAGCTATTGTATCTTTCTCAGGTTGAGATGTATTACTATTTGCTTTGGCATAAACTGTCTTGTTACCGTTTAGATATACTGCAACTCTTATGGCTTCATCTACATTTTTTACTACATCATCTATTACGATTTTGTACCAATAATGTATTGTTTCATCAGCCATATTCTCCAGATAGAATGTGTAAGCTATGTAATTGTCGCCGTTGTGCCCTCCACCTACTACCTCTGTATCGATATTTTCTGGTATCCAATCTCCAGAGATATTTGTCATGAAATCAAGCACATCTGCTTTTAGTTCTCTTCTTGTATACTTTTCATTAATATTAGCATACATTGCCAGAGCACCTTTCATGTCTGATGAAGAATCAAGTACGACTGTAAATCTTCCTGTTTCATATACAATGCGCAAAATAAAATAAAGTACTATTAAAAATACAAGCATTAAAATAAGTGTCTTTCGTATTCTTCTTATTTGATCATTTGTGTCTAATAGTCTTTTCGACCTTTTTCTTACTTTTTCCTTTTCAACAATATTTGTTTCTTTTTCTTGCATCGTCTTACACCAACTCTGTTCTTTGCTTAAGTTACATTATATTTTTCTGTAACATGTAGCAATGCCAATCGCTACACTTATATATATGATACCACATTTTTGCCTCAAGTTCAATTACAGAAATATTACGTTTTTGTTACATTTTTGTAATATTTTGGCATTTTATATCTTTTTTTATAAAAATATGGTATAAATATATTAAAGGTAAGTAAAAAAATATGTCGAAAGGAATGAAAAAGCCATGAAAAAGAGAGTATTATTTATTTTAGCTTGTTTTTGGATAATAATTTCATTTTTACTTATTAGAACAACCTATGCTAAATATCTAACCTCTGTTGATGCATCTGCAGATGTTGGCATTGCTATTTGGAATGTTGTTATAAATAACCAAGATATATTAACAAGTTCAAATTTTTCTACTAATTTAAGCTTAGAAGTTCCAGGAACAGATTATTATATAGAAGATTATATCGTTCCAGGTGCTATAGGATACTTTGACATAGAAATAGATACTGATGAAGTAACTATTCCTTTTAAATACACTGTAACAGCAGAACCTGATATATTAAATGACATTGATGATATAGAAGTAATTGGATATTCTTTAAACGGAAATAATCAAAATATTACATATTTAAGTAATGAAAATACAGAAATAGCAAATACAGTATATCCAACATCAGAAATTTCTTCTATAAGAATATATTTAAAATGGAATGATGATTCTTCAGAAACTTTAGATGATGATGAAGATACAGAAATTGCATTAGATGAAGGAAAAGCAGCAGTGCGAGTAAATGTTTTAGTTGAACAAATACCTGATGAGGTTCTAGAAGAAGAACCTTAAACGTGAGACACGAGGACGGAGAGAAAGACACGGGGACGGAGAAGAAAAGACACGGGGACGGAGAAGATGTCTTAGGCTTTTAAGAAAAGCTTAAGACATCTTCTCCGTCCCCGTGTCTTTCTCTCCGTCCTCATTTCTCACCTTGAAAAAACAGGTTGAGAAAAATCTCAACCTGTTTTTTTCTTCTCTGTCCTATTGTCTTAATCTTGATGTTGAAGTACTACTATTTTTAATATTATTTGAATTACTGGTTTTCCATCATTTTCTTCGTAGTAAGTCTTTGCTCTTGTTCCATAGTCTGTATCTGTCTCATCTTCTCCTGTTTCATAAGCCCAGCTAAAAGACATTGAAAAGCTACTACTTTGTCCTACTTGCAATGTTGCTTGTGCTGTAGATAGGCTTAATGTAAATGGATAATCATTTTGTATTTTATTTAAAAGTGCTTCTGCGCTCATTACTTGAGCTCCTGCTGGAGCACTTGGGCCAAGCTCTTGAGCATATTCTGTAGAAAGATAATAATCATCAAATATTCTTAACATTTTCATTTCATAAGTTATGTCTGCTGCTTTTTCTCCTGTATTTGATATTGTAACTGTTTGAGTTGCATTTGTCATTCCCGGATATGCATGGTCTATTGGAAAGTTTATTTCTCTTTCAACCATAGCATCATTTACTTCAAACTCAACTTTCCATGCATCTACATGTGCAGTTAAATTTGTAGAAACTGTTGTTGCATACAAAAACCATGCGTATGTATTAAAAATAAGTGTTATAGAAAGTAAAAATAGGGTACGCAAAGTGACTCTGTTTTTTATTCTTCTTTGTTTTCTTGTTAATTTATGATTTTTTCTTTTTCTTGCCACTTTTTTCCCCTCCTTTACTTTTTATTATTCTTCATTTTTCTTTCTTCTTTGTCTCCTTTTGTTTCTTCTTCTTTTTCTTCTTTCCTTTTTTTCATCTATTTTTTCGTCTTCTTGCTCATTTTCTTCTTTATCTTTTTCTTTATCTTCTTCAGCTTCGTTTTTTTCTTTTTTTCTTATTCTTTCCTCTTCTTCAAGTTCCTCTTCTTTATCTCTTCTAAATCCTATAAAATCAAAGAAAAATATAAATGCCATTGGAACAATAATTACAAAATACATTCCATATAGATTTCCTATTATTCCATTTATATATGATATAGACTTAATTTTGTATATTACTTTTCCGAAAACTTGTGTTTCATTTATTTCAGGATCTTCTTTATCATTAGCAACTCCTTTTGTTACAATTCTGTATGTTCCATCTTCCTTTTTTTCTTTTTCTATAATTCTGTGTGTAACAATTCTATCTTTAAATGAATCTACTGCACCTAAATATGTAATGTCATCTCCTACCTGTAATTCTTCTATAGGCATGGCTCTTACTAAAATTGCATCTCCTACCAAATATTTAGGTACCATACTTTCTGTAACAACAGTAAATATTCTTATTCCTGCTATTGCCATTTTATTATTTGATATTCTTTGAGTTAATATTATAGCAAGCAAACATACAAGCACAATAGTTAGTATGGCTCTTGCTACTCCAAATAATGTTTTTAGTATTTTCATTATTTTTCAACCTTTTCCTTTACTAAATATTTATCAATATATTTTCTAAATATTTTTTCAATATCGCTTTTTGTTGCTGCTCTTCTTAAAACTGCCTTATCAAATTCAACTCCAAGTTTTTCTTGTAATTCTCGTTTTGTAAGTTCTGGATTCATATCTATAATTCTATCTAACATTCTAGATAGTGTCTTTTCTTTTGTTGCTTGCGTTAGCTGTTCATCATTATTTATATTATTAACTGTTAAATATTCTAAAAGGAATGTTTCGTCTATAAGTGCTTTAATATTTCCTTTTTCCTCGTAGTCTCTTTGTTTTTTTATAGGCTCTTCCTTTTTTCCCATATTTTGATGAACATAGTCCCATAAATTCATAGCATATTGGAAATTTACGTTTTTTAAAATAACGTTTGTCTTTTTAATAGGTGGTGTTACAAATGCAACACCTTCCTTTTCCAATGCTCTATAAACCTCTGTATATGTCAAATCTTTAACAGAGTCTTCTATTTTTTTTATTCTTTCATAAAGTTTTTTATCTAGTTCTAAGTTAGTATCAAGTTGTGTATCTAATTGAATATTTACATTTACTTTTTCTTGACCTACCATTGTTGTACTTACATATTCTATTTTCTTATTATCTTTAAGTCTTGGATTTTTTTTTATATTTTCTTTCTTTTTTCTAATAAAATCATTTACATGATTTATTAATGTATATATAAATCTATTTTCATAAGTATTAAAAGTTTCTTCTTTTAATACATTTAGAAGTTTTGCAGGTATAACATCTCCTGTTTTTTCATCTAAGTCTTGAATAAAGTTTGTATGTTTTGCTAAATGCTTTACAGTTTCAACACCAACTTTTTTTGCAGATTCAATTTTAACAATTTCTTCTTCTGTTGTAATAAATCTTTTTGGGTTTCTTAATATTTTCTCTATATAAGGTAATAATTTTTCAAAAACATCAAGCCATTCTAGGTTATTATCATCTTTAAAATAATCTGTTTTTACCCTCATTGTAGAGTTCATTCTATCTGTAAAGTCTTGCACTTTTCCTTCATCTACACTATCATATAAGCTAGTTATTTCAAGCTCTCTCATTTGCCAATCAGTCCTTTCAATCAAGCTTGCCTAATTGGAAAATAGTTGTGCAAATTTCTAGGCGAACAAATGAGAACAATCCGAGGCGTACATAAATGTACGTCGCAGGATTTTCGAATGCAGTTCAACAACGAAATTTGCCAAATATTTTTCAATTAAGCCATCTTCTTAAGTCTTAATAGATACTCAATACATTCTTTCATAGCACCTTTTCCAAATGTATCATCTAAGAATTTAATGTATCCATCTATTTCATCTCTAATTAGGGCCATATTTAACTGTTCAAATTTTCTTAAAATTTTCTTTGCAATAAAGTAGTCTACTCCTTCAACTTCTGTTCCACCACATGCAACATATACTGGTACAAACTTTTTCATATGTGCAACAATACGGTTACCAAAAGCAATTCTGAAGTGCTTAATTACAAAGTTATCCATTTTTTCTATTTTATCAAGAGTTTCTTGAGTTATAGCAAAATTTTGCATTGCCTCTGAAAATAAATTATCTAAATATGAGTAATTTACATTCATTGCGTCTATATCTTCTGGATTGAATGGTTCACCTTTATCGTTAATATCTATTGGCATAGCTCTATCGTAAACCTTATCAGTAACAGCGAATGTAGAGTCGTCGTTATTGATTGTTCCTATATACCACATATTTGGTGGAACTTGTATTTTACCATGCATTAATTTTTTTGGATCGTTTTTCCAAGTATTTGGAACAATTTCAATAATCCATTCTTTTTTGTCTGGCATTTCCAAAATTGATAGCATTTCTGCAAAGTAGTACTCAACACGTGATAAGTTCATCTCGTCTAGTATTACTGTATAAACATCGTCTGTATAATCTGCTATGTACATTTCTTTTAAAAGTTCTGTTTCATTGAATTTTTTTGTAAACTCATTAAAGTATCCAAAAAGGTCTGTTCTATCTCTCCATGAAGGTTGTACAGATGCAACACATGAGTCATGTTTCATAAATTTTCCCCATGCATAAGCAAGTGATGTTTTACCAGTACCAGAAATACCTTGTAAAATAACAAGTCTTGTTGATGCAAGTCCTGCTATAAAAGTTCTAATTAAACTTTCTTTATAATATAATTTTAATTTTGATGCAGCAAAGTTTCTAAAGTTATTAACTAATTCTGGTAAATCAAATGAGTTATTGTAGTTTTTAATTTTATAATCTGCATACTCCATATCTATTAAATTTAGTTTTGAGAATCTTATTCCTGTTTCACCTAAAGCTCCGTCGTCTTCTGCTCCTTCACCAGCTAAAGCTTTCTCATCAACTGGGCTTTCGTCTGGTTTTAAACCAAGCTGCGATACCTTCATTTTTAATATCTCGTCTTTTTCTTTTGATAATTTAACAACTTTTTTGTTAAGTTCTGCAACTTCGTCCAAAAGTGCTTTCTTTTCTATTGATGGTTTTCTAAGTTTTAAATATTTTTTTACAATGAATGTTACTAAAAAAATTATTAATCCATAGAATATTACCATAAACAAAACAGTTAATGCTGTAAATATCCACTCTGGTCCTGAAAAATCATTTTTATATTCGCTTATTACATTGTAATATGCGGGAAAATTAAAAAATTGTTTTCCACCTTCTATAAAGCCATTTACTATTGACCAAAGTCCAGAAATAAATTGATTTATAAATTCATATAAAAATCTTAAAAATGTATCCATTAGTTCACCCCGCGTTATAAATCATATATTACTATATTATTTATTTTCGTTTCTTTATCTTTTATTTTTTCATAATTTTTACTTTTTCTTGGCACAAGCATATAGCTAAATACATTTAATTTTCTTAAATTTGCATCTGTTACAGAGAAATTATCATCTATAATAATTGCAAATTTGAATCCGTCTTGCATTAAAGAATAAATTAAATCCTTGTTTTCTATAAAATCTGTATATGTAACTTTTAAAATTATTTTATCTTGAATAGCTAAGTCATCAATTACTCTAAGTGTTTGTTTAATCTTTTTTTCTTTCTTATATAAAGTATTTGCAAAATCTACTAAATACTTTGTATCAAAATCACTATTCATTATATCTTTTATACATATTGGAACAAGTAATATATATTCTATAATTAACTTGTCCTCGTTTATTGTTCCTTCATTATATACTTCGTCTATAATTTTATTACTATAGATGTATGGAAGTTTAAAATTATAATTTAAGTTTACCTTGTATGTATTGTTTATTAAAATATATTTTTGTATGTCTAGTGAAAAGTCTTTTGTGTCAAAGCTCTTTAAGAACGACTCTTTTTCTTCATTATATTGTTTTATAATTTTATAAACTTTATTTTCTAGTTTTTTTATAGGTTCTACATTAAATTTCTTTTCTCTTTCTTCGCATATTGTCTTTGAGAATTCTTCTAAATCAGCATATTTTCTTACTCCATCTGCATAAAAAATATATTGGTAAAGCTTCAAATTAGCATCTAAAATTTGTGTAAATTTTTCTTTGTTTTTTTTATCTAAGTTTTCTATAAGTTCTTCTTTTTTGTTCATAAGAGTTTCATATATTCTTCTATAAAAAAAACGTTGCTTTTCCTCTCCAAAATTATATATTCTGGCTTCTATATATGTTTTTATATATTCATTTGATATTTTTTCATTATATTTTTCAGCTAAAAACATTTTTGTAAATGTTTTTATAAAGTTCTTTGTTATCTTTATATATTGTTGCATTATATTTGTTGTCATATATTTAGTTCCTTTCAAAGCCTTTATTACTAATAAGAAAGTGTTATTACAGGTGTTCCCGTATCACTTGGTGAATATGTATAATTCTGAGTAGCATCATTTTTATAAAATTTTACACTTGTTGTACTTAATGATGTTACCTTTGATGTTATACTATTTAAATAATTATAACTATTTAGTTGCTCTACTGTATTTGCTGTTGAATTTAAATAAAATTGTCCTGTCATATCTAATAATACAGTATTTGGAGAATATGTTAATGTAACATCTTCATCTACTGGACTTGAATTAATAATATTTACCATTAAATATGGACTATTTACTGAATCTGTAATTTCATAATAAATGTTTGATGAGCCAACCTCTAAAATTAATCTTCCGCTTATTTCTTGAGAATATGGCGATGTTGAAGTTGCTGTAACATCTACCCAAGCTATCTCTGTGTTACTTAATGTAACTCCATTTTTTGGATTGATTGATATTGTAAAAGAATCTTCATTAACACCACCATTATTTGTTCCAACTATTGTTCCTGAGTTTTTACTTAATGTGCATTCTATATTGTCTGAACAGGTAAATGCTACTTCATAGTCTATGTCAGATTCTGTAGATGCCATATCATTTTCCTTGCTACTCATGTTTATTGTTACCCTGTAAGTTTCTGCACCTGACCAGTTATTTGTAATTTGATATTCTGTATGGTCTAGGCTTAATTTATCACTGCTAAAGTAAAAGTCTTTTGATGATAAGTAATTATCATGTATTGCACTATAGATATACCTAGCTGTTGATATAAGTTTTGGAGTAAAGAAAATAACTATCATCAAAGCAATAAGTACTAATATTAAGTTTAGAAATTGTGCTTTTTTTCTTAGTTTCCTTTTTATATTTTTTTTATTTTTCACTTTAACTCCTTCATTTTAACTAATTTTTTGTTTTGAATCTATTGTAATCTCTATATATTCTACTATTCCTTCATATTCTGCTCTATTATATTGTTTTGGAAATATTACCTCCAATTTATATGTTTTTTCCTCATTTTGTCTGAATCCAAGATTATCTCCTTGAATTGTAATATTTTTAAAATATGTTCCATCTGAATCCTGATCTGTAGTTATACTTGTAATTAATTCTGTTGTTTCTCCGTCTCGATGTACACTATATTGTAAAGGTAAATTTGTTGTTGCTTTTATTTTGAATGTATATTCAAGCGCTGTTTGTGTTCTTTCAGTTTCATTGTGATTTGCAACTAAAAATGTATAAACATAAGCCTCATCTCTTGGAAGTATGCTTTGCAATTTTAGTTCTTGTGAAATACTTTGCTCTTTAACAATGTAGTATGCAAAATCAATATTGGCATTTGATGTTCCTGTTGATTTATATTTTGCCATGGTTCCTCTTATTAAATTAAATGAAACTATTGCAATTATAATCCAAAACACCATTCTAAAATATAATTGCCTAGTCTTTCGTCTCCTTCTCCTTCTTTGCATTTGCTCCTATTCCCTTCACATTTTTTATAAACTTCGAAAAAGAATGTCTGTTTTTTTTATTTTTATCTTCATTTTTTGTGTTTAAAGCTAAACCAAATAATATTATTGTTATTATTATTGATATAACAACTTTTAAATCAGTAAATACCTTTATCCATATTCCAAGTTTAGGAATAGTTTTAACAACTTTTCCAATTACATTAGTCTTTTTTACTGGTTTATCTACAGAGTTATTTGCATCACCTTTTGTTATAAATTCTTCTTGTGTTTCTTGTACTATTCTGTGAGTAATAATTTCTTCATTATAAACAAATGATATAATATCATTTATTTTTACATCATCTGTAATTTTAACAATAATTATATCGTTAACATCTATTGTATTTTTCATGCTTCCTGTTGTAACTTCAAAAAATGTATAGCCAAAAAACTCTGGATATTTTTTGTTTAAGCAACTTACCTGAAAAAAGTTATACAAAACCAAAATTACAAGTATAATACTAAAAAAAATTACTATATCAAAAATTATTTTTACTATTTTCTTTAAAGTTTCCATATACTCTCCATTTTATTCATACTGAACAATTTGCTCTCCAGAATATTGACTAACAGTTATACTTACTGGAACACCCATGTTTTCTATCTGCCTTAAAACTCCAATTGCAGAGTCTGCCTCATCATTTTCTCCTGTTCCGTCTTCTGTCCATGTCAAATAAAACCTGGCTGTTGCAGCTTTATTGTTTCGTATATCATTCAAGCTTAATGTTCCAGAGTATGTATTTTCTCCAGTTCTTATCATTCCATTTGTTTCAGTTCCATTAACAACCAAATAAGCTGACTCAAAGTTTATTCTACTATTATTGAAAGCTGTTAAGTCCATTGTAACATCATACCTAATAGCTACACTACATCCTGTTGCATCTATAACAACGTCAAAATAGCCTCGTGATGATGGTGCTAACTTATTTTCTAGCACAAAATCATTTGTTGAACTTGTTAAGTTGTTTATTTGGAATTGTTTATTGGAGTTTTTTGAAGATATATCGCTATTATTAACTTTTACTACCCATGCTCCAGCTTGTTTTTCAGCAGTAGCAATACCTTGAGACACGTATTTTGCATATGAACTTGCTACTTCGTAAGTTGTTAGAAGGAGCATTATTAAACCAATTAGAATATAAACTTTTTTCATTTTAAAATTCCTTTGTCCTTTATTTCTTTTTCATTAGCTCCATTATTAACTCACGTATTTCTCTTAAAAAGGCAAGCATAGATGGGAATACAATTAAAAATAGAAATCCCCATTTCGATTCTAAGAGCTTCAATACGCCACCAACTTTTGGTATTACTTTTTCATTTGATGAAATTCCAATTACATCTTCATGGACTACTTGATAGTTTCCATCTATAGTAAATGTAACTCCTGCATCTCCATAATCATTCTTTTGTTTAATTTCCGCTATTTTTATTCCATTATCCTTGTAGAAGAACAGCACATCACCTTCGACTGCATTTTCATATCCTTCCAGTCCAACTATTACAAGGTCTCCTTTTTTATAATTCAAATTTTTCTCATCTTTATCAATTATCACTAGTGTCTTATCTCCAAAAACTGAAACCTTATATTGGTTATATGTTAATAGGCAAATTGTTACAAATATTGCAACTACAACATATAATATTACGATTAAACTTCCAATTTTTTTCATATTTCTTCCCATTCCTTCCGAAAAACAAGTTAAAAGTACATAAGTTTTTCTAAAAATCTACTAAATATATTATATCGAATAAAAAAAAAAAAATCAACATTTTTTTTATTTTATATAAAAAAGTATGAACTTTTTTTTAAAATTCATACTTTTTTATAATTATGTATACCGATTTTACTGTTTATTTTCTTTTTTTACCTTTTTTTCGTCATTTTTTAGGATTTCTTTAACTGCTCCTAAACTGCTTAATGCTGATGTTGCTTCAAATGGAATAAATACTTTATTTGCTTCTCCATTTGCAACTTCTTTTAGTGCTTCTAAAGATTTTAATTGTACAAGTTTTTCATCTGGATTTGCATTTTTCATTGCTGTGTATACTCTTTGAATTTCTTCAGCTTTTGCTTCTGCAACTTTTCTAATTGCCTCTGCCTCACCTGTTGCTCTTCTTATTTGAGCTTCTTTTTCTGCTTCTGCCTCTAAAATTGCTGCTTCTTTTTTACCTTCTGCAAGTGTAATTGCTGATTGTCTTTCTCCTTCTGCTTGAAGAATTAAAGCTCTCTTTGTACGTTCTGCATTCATTTGTTTTTCCATTGCATCACGAATGTCTGCAGGTGGTGTAATATCTTTAATTTCAACTCTATCAACTTGGCAGCCCCATGCTTCAGTTGCTTCATTTAAAGTTACCTTTAATACATCATTTATTGTATCTCTTGATGAGAATGTTGCATCTAAATCCATTTTACCAACAATATCACGAATTGTTGTAATTCCTAAATATTCAATACTTTTTTTTAGGCTTTGAATTTCATATACTGCTTTTGCTGGATCTATAATTTTGTAAAATACAACTGTATCTATAGTAATTGTAACATTATCCTTTGTTATAACACTTTGTGGTGGTATGTCCATTGTTTGTTGTTTTAAACTAACAATACTTCTTACATGGTCAATAAATGGTACTATTACAGTTAAACCAGCATCTGCAACTTTGTGAAATTTACCAAGTCTTTCTATAATATATACCTCTGATTGTTTTACGATTTTAATTGATTTTACTGCAAGTATTATTAATATTAAAAGAATAACTCCTAATACAATATATCCTCCCATATTTTTCTCTCCTTTTATTTTTTTATTTAAGACATAAATATTATACTACATTTTTCCAAAAAAATAAAGAGGTTTTCATAAAATTTTTGTTTCAAGATTTGTTCGCTTCCCAAATCTTGCAATATTTTTTCTAAAACATTGAATTTATTGTATTTTTGTGCTAAAATTACCTTTGTTAAAGGAGTGATATTATGTTAGATATTAAATTTGTAAGGGAAAATCCTGAAATTGTTAAAGAAAATATTAAGAAAAAATTTCAAGATCATAAGCTTTGCCTAGTTGATGAAGTTATTGAACTTGATAAAAAAAATAGAGAAGTAAAACTTAAAGGTGATGAGCTTCGTTCTTCTAGAAATTCACTAAGTTCTAAAATAGGCGCCTTAATGAAAGAGGGCAAAAAAGAAGAAGCAGAAGCCATTAAATCTAAAGTTCAAGATATAAATAATCAATTAGTAGAAAATGAAAAATTAGAAGAACAATATGCAACTGAAATTAAAGAAAGAATGATGAAAATACCAAACATTATTCATGAATCTGTTCCTATAGGAAAAGATGATAGCGAAAATGTTGAAATTCAGAAATATGGTGAACCTGTTGTTCCAAACTATGATATTCCTTTTCATGCAGAAATACTAGAATCTTTAGGTGGAATTGATTTTGATTCAGCCAGAAGAGTTGCCGGAAATGGCTTCTATTATCTACTTGGAGATGTTGCAAGATTACATTCAGCAGTTCTAACTTATGCAAGAGATTTTATGATTAATAAAGGCTTTACATATTGCATTCCTCCATATATGATTCGTTCAGATGTTGTAACAGGGGTTATGAGTTTTGAAGAAATGGATGCTATGATGTATAAAATTGAAGGCGAAGATTTATATTTAATTGGTACATCTGAACATTCTATGATTGGTAAATTTAAAGGTCAAATTTTAAAAGAAGCAGATTTACCATATACTATGACATCTTATTCTCCATGTTTTAGAAAAGAAAAAGGTGCACATGGTTTAGAAGAACGTGGAATTTATAGAATTCATCAATTTGAGAAACAAGAAATGATTGTTGTTTGTAAGCCAGAAGATAGTTACAAATGGTATGACAAAATGTGGAGTTATACAGTAGAATTGTTTAGAAGTATGGGTGTTCCTGTTCGTACTTTAGAGTGTTGCTCTGGAGATTTAGCGGACTTAAAGGCAAAATCTTGTGATGTTGAGGCTTGGAGTCCAAGACAAAATAAATATTTCGAAGTTGGAAGTTGCTCTAACTTAACAGATGCACAAGCCAGAAGACTTGGAATTCGTATTAAAGGTGAAACTGGAAATTATTTTGCACATACATTAAACAACACTGTTGTTGCCCCACCTCGTATGCTTATTGCTATATTAGAAAACAATTATCAAGAAGATGGCTCAGTAATTATTCCAGAGGTATTACGTCCATATATGGGTGGTCTTGAAAAAATAGAGCCTAAAAAATAGAAAGAAAATGAGAAATGGGGACGGTTCCCATTTCTCATTTTTATTGAGAATTTGGAACCGTCCCCCCCATTTTTTCACCCATTTTATCACAATTTATTTTTGCCATTTAAGTATAGGATAACCATTATTTATATTATTGGTATCTGCTACAAATTCATCGCCTAACATTTCAACAAATTCACTCCTTTTCATTTCTTGCGTTGTAAGTCCAGTTGCTATTTCTTCAGTTAAAGAACATATTTCGTTATTATAATAACAATTTTTTATAACTTCTGTCGTATTTATTTTTCCAAAAACTGCTTTACAAGAATTATAACATTCATCAATGTTACCAATAGAATAGCAATTTTCTATTCTTTTAATATCCTCTCCTCCGTAATCAGCTAAAATTCCTCCTCCTTCAACAATATATCCTTTACCATTCCAAGTAATATTTCCTATATTATAGCAATTTAATAAAATAGCTCCAGATCCTCTAGCACATATTCCGCCAACAATTGCATATGAAGAATCACTGTTTAAAGAAACTGCTAAGTTTCCTTTATTGATACATCCACTAATCGTGCCTTTACATTCTCCAACTATTCCTCCTCCATTACAAGCATTCAAAGTAATTGTACCTAAGTTAATACATCCACTTATTTCTTCTCTAGTAATACCTGCAATCCCACCAATATAACGTTGATCATTTCTTCTACCATAATACATCGAAGAATCATAAGAAATACTTCCATTATATGTACAATTTTTTATAAAACCATCATTTTCTCCTACTATTCCTCCAACATTAACAAAGTCACCACTAACAGATAAATCTCCATTTACACTACAATCAATTATTGTTCCATAATTTGTTCCTGTAATTCCACCTATATTAGATGTATTATTATTATTACTTAAATTTGTATTATCTACTGTAATATTTACTTTACAATTTTGTATTGTACCATTATTTGAGCTGGCTATCATTCCCATATAAACTTTATCTGCTCTCTCACATTCAATTTTTCCTTCTATATTAAAATTCTTTATTATTCCATCATTAATGTAAAATAAACCTATATCGAATCGATTTGTATTATCATTAAACTCTTTTATAATATGATTATTACCTTCAAATATTCCTTTAAATGAATTTGGCAGATTATCTCTATCCCCAGAAGTTCCTATCATTATCCATTCATCAGTTTCCATTTCTATGTCTTTATCAAGATAAACTATATAATCTTCAAACAACTCCCCATTATTTACTCTGTTGGCAAAATCAAGCAACTCAGCATAATTGGATATATGTAATTCCAGTGGCTCAACTTTTGAAACTTTCCCATTATCTATATTATAATTATGTGCAGTATCATAAAACCAAACATTTAATAAGTTATTATCTTTTTCAGTCACTTTTGTTTTATTTGTTCCAACTGATGCATCTAATTCATCTTGCAAATCTTGCTCTGTAACATTATCCCCTAATTTTTTAACAGCTGCCGATACATAAGCAAGTTCAACTTGCTCCTTTTCTTGTCCTACTATAGCATCTTCTTTTCCTTCTTTAGCCTTTGTTATTATTCCATTATTTCCTAGTACTAAGCTTATACTTATTCCTGCTAAAATAATTAAAACAATTATAGTTACAACTAAAGCAATTAATGTTATACCTTTCTTATTTTTAAAACTTTTCTTCATCTTTCGAATCCCCCTAGTAAACCTTTAATTATTTACATTTTATAGATTTTGTGTTTTTCTGACTTTTAAAACTTAACTGTGTGAGAAATGGGGACGGTTCCAATTTCTCATTTTTAAAAATCTGTCTATTTTATTATATATTATATATTTTACATTTATTTTGCTGTAAAATATCCAGGTGTAGATGCTGTATCTATTCTTGCATAAGTTTTGCTTGTATTAGAACTATTATATGTTGTTCCATTTCCTCCAACTAATGATGCACAATTTAAAAACATATAAGTACTATCAGTAACCTTTGTAGTAACAAATGTTGAAGACACATAAATCACTTCTAGTTTTGAACAGCCCCTAAACATATATCTCATATTCGTTACATTAGATGTATCAAAACCACCTAAATCAATACTTAATAAGCTAGAACATCCTTCAAAGAAACCTGCTAAACTATCTGCTTTACTTGAATCAAACCCATCTAAGTTTACTTTTGAAAGAGCTTTGCAATTAGAAAATAGATATGCCATACTAGTAACATTACTTGTATCAAAGTTGCTTATATCTATATTTATTAAATTATTGCATCCGCGAAAACAAACGTGCTATATCCGTCACATTAGTGGTATTAAAACTACTGACATCAACATTTATTAAATTATTACAACCATTAAACATTCTTCCTATACTAGTTACCTTTTCTGTATTAAAATTACTTAAATCTAAACTCTCTAATGCTTTACAATCATAAAACATACTATCCATATTTGTAGCGTTACTTGTATCAAATCCTGATATATTAAGTTCTTTTAGAGCTTTACAACCACTAAACATATTGCCAAAATCAGTAACTGAACTTGTATTAAAACCTTTTATATTAAGTCTTTCTAAGTTTTCACAGCCCAAAAAAAGACACTTCATATTAGTTACCTTAGAGGTATCCCATTCGATTAAATCTAATTCTTTTAAATTACTGCATTGATAAAACATACATTCCATATTCGTAACATTGCTAACATCTAAATTACTTAAATTGTTTATTTCAGTTAGATTAGTTAGCCCATCAAACCAATATGCTGTAGATGTAGGAGATATCTTATCATATATATCGATTTTAGTAATTTGAGTGCTTTTATTGGTTCCATAAAAGCTATAATCTGTCTTATTTCTTTCTTGAATTACCCCATAATTATTAGTTATTGTATATCCTTCTATGTCTTCTATACTACTTAAAACTAACGTTTCACCTTTTCCATTACCGTCTGTATCACATACATGAGCATAGACAGGTGTTGGGTTTATTCTTTCATACTTTGAAACATTTCCATTTTTAGATACTATATATTCATGTTTTGTATCTTCAAATTTTACTTTTAAGGTATCATTACCTGTAACCGAAGTTTTATAATCTCCTACAGATATATCTAATTCATCTTGTAATTCTTCACTTGTTACATTATCACCAAGTTTTTTTACTGCTGCAGAAACATAAGCAAGTTCAACTTGCTCTTTTTCTTGTCCAACTATAGTATCCTCTTTTCCTTCTTTTGCTTTAGTTATTATTCCATTATCTCCTAGAACTAGGTTTATACTTACTCCTGCTAAAATAATTAAGACTATGATAGTTATAACAAGCGCTATAAGTGTAATTCCTCTATTCCTTTGTAATTTAAATTTTTTCAATTTTTTTCTTTCCTTTCCATTTTGAGATTAAAATCATCCACTTGTTCGACTGAGAAATGCTGGCTATTCATTTTCTCATTTTTAATTTACTCCACCATTATGAATAATTATAGTATTATAATACCATTTGTTGTTTCCTTTGATAAAAGAAATATTGCAAGATTCTGAAACTGTATTAAACCATGTTGCTAATCTCCTATAATTTGATGCATTTAAGTCATTATTTATATCATAATATATTTTATATTGCTCTAAATCGTTTTTTAACTCATCTATATTTTCTGTTTCTTCCGTATTAGTAACTCCAGAATTATAAGAATATTGTGTTCTATATATTTTCCCATTTTTTGTTAAATAATAATTTTCTTCTGCAAGTTCAACATCTTCGGCTATTTTACTAACCGTATTCATATTTTTAAAATCACATACATACAATGTATCTTCATTATCAATATAGTATATTTTTCTATAATCAATGCTTATGACTTTCTTTATGTTTTCTTCTATTAGTGTTGGTTCCATATTATTTATATATTTCCTATATAATTTATTATCATTTGTTACATAACAGATGTTTCCTACTCCTCCTCCATCAAGTAACTCTTTTATGTTCTGAGCAAATACTGTCAAATTTAAATTTACCCCATTAAATTCTAAATTTTCCTTATTTGTATCAATAAAATCATTTAAATAATATAGTTTCCCATTTTCCATCAAAATATATCTGTTATTAGCACTTTTGATATTTTCATTGTGTTCACTATTATCACTGTTCTTATCCATCAATATTCCTATGTCCATTGAATCGCTAATACTATTCCCGTAATATATAACTTTGTATGCCTCTTGAGCTGTGGTTGTTGTTGCAATCTTTACTGTCATTGTAGCAGCAACTTTTGTATTTACAATACTTCCTATTGAAGTATCTTGCTTTTCTAATACATATACATCATTGGGATATGTTCCTTTTCCCATTGATTGATTTGAGCCTAATAATGTTGTTACATTTATTAACCATTTATCTTCTTCACCAGCTATATTCGATATGATGTATTTTCCTTTTAAATAGTCAATTAAACTATTCGAATATACTCCTGTAGCTTTGTCAATTGTATAAGCATTTGCTTCTAATTGCATTTGTTCATATACATTAGCATGTGTTGTTTTAGTCCTTGCTTTTGTTGCTTGTTGTATAATTCCATTATCACCAGATAACATTGAAATAGATATTCCAGCCAATATCAAAAGGATAATTATAGTTACAACTAAAGCAATTAATGTTATACCTTTCTTATTTTCAAAACTTTTATCCATCTTTCGAATCCCTCCCTGTAAAACTTAAATTATTTACATTTTATAGATTTTGTGCTTTTCTGTCAACACCTAAAAATGTCGGTGTAGTGTGTGTGTGAACAGCCACAGTGGTTTGCTGTTTTTATTACATTTATATTACATTTTTGTTTTTTCACAAAAAATATTCGTGCAGTTTTCTCCGTCCCCATTGCACATCAAGAAGATGGCTCAGTAATTATTCCAGAGGTATTACGTCCATATATGGGTGGTCTTGAAAAAATAGAGCCTAAAAAATAGAAAGAAAATGAGAAATGGGAAGCACTCCCATTTCTCATAAATTCATAAGCTTCATATCCCATATCTCCTATTCAATTATTCCACCCACGCTATAGGCATAAAAATAAATTTCTCCATCTTCATCTTGATACCAATTTTCTCCACTATCTGATACTTCTATATTATTATAAATTCTTCTTCCATCTGACATTAATATTTGATTTTTTTCAACAAGATAGTCTGTTACATTTTCTAAATCCAGAATTATATTTTGTCCATCTAGATTCAAGCTTATTCTATTGTTATTATATATATATGTTCCATCACTATACAAGCTTTTTACATTTTCATCTTTCAATAAAATATCTGTTTTAGATAAATTATAAAGTTTTCCAGAATTGTTTAAAAAACAACTAGCGGTTGCATAAAATGTTTTCACATTCTCCGCAACTTCTGTTACTGTACTACCATTATAGTAACAAAGTTTGTTTGAATTAGATAAAAAATAATAACTTCCATAGGACTGTTTTTGAATAGAACCTGGCTTTATGTTTTCATATATTGTTGTCCCATTATAATCATATTTTTTTATACTATTATTTTCATCAAGATATCCTATTTCATACATTTCTTTAGCATTATTTCCGAATTAAACTTCCATTCCATACCGGAGTTATTCCTGTATATCTTACATAATATATATCTTTATTCGTAGTTATATAATAACAATCAAAACTTCTATCTTTATTTTTATCACTGAAAAAGATTTTTTCAACATTTTCACTTATTAAATCCCCATTAGATGCATACAGTTTTTTATCCTTTGTTAAATAGCAACATGTTGAACTACCTGCTATATAATATGCAAAACTAAAATCTACAACATTTTTACCCCTTTCTTCTATGCTATCATTGTTAGAATTATAATAATAAAGAGTGTCTTCTGTATCTATATAATATCCAGTTCCATAATATGTCCTATAATAATAGCCTTTTGCTTCTCCAAAATATTCTTTTACATTCCTAGATATTAATTTATTAATAGAAGGTGTATCACTATGGCTGAAACTATATAATTCATTATTATTAGTCAAAAAATATCCATCATCATAAAAATCTTTCACATTTTCAGCAAGTAAAACTGCCTCATCATCGCTATAATGCATATAACCTGAATTTACAGGCGAACCTGTCATACAAAATAATTTTCCGTTTTCTTTTAAAATAACAATGCAATTACTATTTGAGCCTGATCTACGTAAATATACTTTAGCTTTTTTTATTTTATCAAAATTTTTTAATGTTGAAACTTTTCCATTATTTACAGCATAATTATGATTTGTATCATAAAAAAACACATTTAATGTTCCAGTGCCTGTAACTAATGTTTTATTATTTCCAACTGAGCTATTTAACTCGTCTTGCAAGTCATCTTTATCAACATTCTCTCCTAGCTTTTTAACAGCTGCAGATACATAAGCAAGTTCAACTTGCTCTTTTTCTTGTTCTACTATAGTATCTTCTTTTCCTTCTTTTGCTTTTGTTATTATTCCATTATCTCCTAGAACTAGGTTTATACTTACTCCTGCTAAAATAATTAAGACTATGATAGTTACAACAAGCGCAATTAATGTAATAGCTTTTTGCTCTTTTAATTTATTCATCTTTCGAATCCCTCCTAGTAAACCTTTAATTATTTACATTTTATAGATTTTGTGCTTTTCTGTCAATACCTAAAAATGTCGGTGTGTTGTGTGTGAACAACCACAGTGGTTTGCTGTTTTTATTACATTTATATTACATTTTTGTTTTTTCATAAAAACTATTCGTGCAGTTTTCTCCGTCCCCATTGCACACCCATTTCACAAACTTACTCAAAACTTAATATTGGATATCCATCATTTATATTATTTGTATCAGCTTTAAACTTATCCCCCAGCATAGTTAAAAACTCCGTACTCTTCATCTCTTCTGTTGTTAGTCCTGTTGCATTATGTGTTTCATAGGCTGTTGAAGAAATTTCTTTATTATAATAGCAGCTTGTAATAAAGTCCACTGCCGCCTCTCTTCCAGCATATGTTATATAATCTATAGGAATTACTCCACAAACATAACAATTGTTTATTAGTATATCATCTCCACTGGTCTGTCCTACAATACCATCGACCTCTGAAGAATTAGAGTAACCTGTCGCTTTAACATAGCAATTTATGATTCGAGAATTATCCTCCATGCGACCACAAATTCCTCCCGTCTTACTACGATAATAATCTCCTGTAAAGTCTCCTTTATTAGTACATTCTTCAACAGAGCAATTTCTAGTTAAATGTCCAATAATACCACCATTATAAAAACAGTTAAAGTTCGCTGTAACAGAGCCATAATTCTCACATTGTTTAATTTTAGAATTAGAATAATTTTCCATCGAACCAGTAATTCCACCAACATTTTCAGTGCCTCCATTTATATTTGCAAAACTTTTACAATTAGCAACTTCTTTAGCATTAATTCCGGTGATTCCTCCTGTTGATGAAAAAGATCCTCCACTAGTAATAATTTCTCCTGTTACTGTACAATTACTTATTGTTCCAGAATTAAAACCTGTAATTCCTCCAAATTTCAAACTATAATTACCAGAATCACTTAAACTTATATCACATTCTATTGATGCTGTACAGTTGTTTATATTTCCTTGGTTACATCCTGAAATGAGACCTATTTTAATTCCTAATGTTCCAGACAAATTACCATTTACATTTAGATTTTGAATTCTTCCATCATTTACACCAAATAATCCATTGTATTTTTTAGAAGTTGTAAGTTTTAATTTATTTATTGTATGATTATTACCTTCAAATGTTCCGCTAAAATGAGTTCCCGGGTTATCTCTATCTCCAGGAGTTCCTATTACTATCCAATCATCATCTTCTATTTCTATGTCATTATCTAGATAAACTATATAATCTTCAAACAACTCTCCATTATTTACTCTGTTGGCAAAATCAAGCAATTCAGCATAATTGCTTATATGTAATTCTAGTAGTTCAACTTGTGAAACTTTCCCATTATCTATATTATAATTATGTGTAGTATCGTAAAACAAAACATTTAGTATGTTGTCATCCTTTTCAGTCACTTCTGTTTTATTATCTCCTACAGATATATTTAATTCTTCTTGTAATTCTTCACTTGTTACATTATCACCAAGTTTTTTTACTGCAGCTGAAATATATGCTAGTTCTACTTGCTCTTTTTCTTGTCCAACTATAGTATCCTCTTTTCCTTCTTTTGCTTTTGTTATTATTCCATTATCTCCTAGAACCAGGTTTATACTTACTCCTGCTAAAATAATTAAGACTATGACTGTTACAACAAGCGCAATTAATGTAATAGCTTTTTGCTCTTTTAATTTATTCATCTTTCGAATCCCTCCTGGTAAACCTTTAATTATTTACATTTTATAGATTTTGTGCTTTTCTGTCAACACCCAAAAATGTCAGTGTGGTGTGTGTGTGAACAACCACAGTGGTTTGCTGTTTTTATTACATTTATATTACATTTTTGTTTTTTCATAAAAACTATTCGTGCAGTTTTCTCCGTCCCCATTGCACACCCATTGCACATTGACAAAATTGTTTTATACACTTATAATAAATTTATCATACTTGAAAGGAATAAGAAAGATGTTAATAAAAAACCCTGAATTTAAAATTTCGGCTGTTAGCCCAAAACAATATCCTGATGATAATTTGCCACAAATAGTTTTAGTTGGAAAATCTAATGTTGGAAAATCTTCTTTTATAAATACTATGGTTAATAGGAAAAAACTTGCAAGAACAAGCAGTGAGCCTGGTAAGACAAGACAAATTAATTTTTATAATATGGATAATAAATTTTATTTTGTAGATTTACCACGGTTATGGCTATAGTAAAATGTCTAAGGTTGAACAAGTTAAAGTTGGTAGTTTTATTGAAGAATATCTAAGTAAAAGTAATAATATTGCTTTGATTATTTTTCTAATTGATATTAGGCATAAGCCAACTGAGAATGATAAATTAATGTATCGTTATATTGTGGATTGCAATAAACCTTGTATTGTAATTGCAAATAAAGCTGATAAAATTGCTGTTACAAAGGTAGATGCACAAGTTCAAGAATTACAAAATGAGTTAAATCCACTTAAAGATTTAACGTTTATGCCTTTCTCAGCTGAGAGAAAAATTTACACAGAAAATGTATGGGAAAAAATAGAAAAATGGGTTTAAACACCCATTTTTTTAGTTATCATTTTCAAAGCCTTTGGTCTTTCCAATGTTAAAATGTGACCGCAACCTTGACATTTTAATTTAAAATCAACTCCAACTCTTATTATTTCCCACTCTTTGCTTCCACAAGGATGCTGCTTTTTAGTTCTAACTATATCTCCAACATTGTATTCCATTAAATTATTTAACACTAAAGCGAATTCATAATTAAAATATATATAATTTTGAGAAAAGCGCTATTAGAGAGTAAATTGTCGTAGAAATTGTAAAAAGATTTTTTAGGAGAATCTCACACTCTTGTGAGAGGTGCCTAAAAAAAATTTATACAATTTCTAGAAATTTAGCTCGAACGAGCATTTTTGAAAAATTATATATATTTTAATTTAAGCCTCTTTAATGTCACTCCTTTTCATTTATTTCATTGCTTCTTCAAAACGTTTGAAAATTCTCTCTTTTCCAAGAACTTGCATTATCTCATACATATCTGGTGTATTGCTTCTAGATGTTAATGCAACTCTTAAAACTGTGCTTACATCGCCAACATGTCCTGGCCATTTTTCAGGTTCTTTTTTCCACTCTTTAACTTCACGTGCATAGCCAATTTCTTCTGATAAATCTTTTATTCTGTCAAACCATGTTTGTTTATCATCATTTTCATTATAGTATTTTTCCATGTATAATGTTAGGATTTTATTTATTAATTCTTTGTCTGTTATTTTTTGATATTCATAATTTCTTTTAGTCTTATAGAACTCACTATCATACATATACTCAATATTTGCCTTAACATCAGACCATTTTGATATATCTTTTCTTGGTTTTACATTTCCTCTTTCAATGTTGAATATTTTTAGTGCGTATTCTTTATCTTGTAACATATTTTCTAATTCTTTATCATATCTTTTTGCCCAAGCAAGTGTCTCATTATAAATTTTTTCTGCTGTAAATTTTGATATAACATTTTTAGAAACATCTAATAATTTTACAATATCAAAAATTGCTCCACTTACACTCATTTTAGAAATGTCAAATTTAAATTCAGACATTGGAGCATCGGGATTTGCTCTTCTCCAATTTTCAAAATTTGAATTTCCAATATTCATTAAATATTCACAAACAGATTCTTTTGGTATTCCTTGCTCATGATAATAGCTAACTGCCGCTTCTGGATCTTTTCTTTTACTTATTTTTCTCTTCTTTCCATCTTCTTCTTTTAATATTGGTGCATAATGACAATATTTTGGTTTTTCAAATCCTAGAGCCTCAAATAATTGTAAGTGTAGAGGTATAGAAGATACCCATTCATCAGATCTAATTACATGTGTAACTCTCATTAAGTGATCATCAACTGCATGTGCAAAATGATATGTAGGAAGTCCATCAGCCTTTATTATAACTATATCTTGATCATTTTCTGGAAAATCTATTGTTCCTTTTATTACATCATGATGTCTTATTTTTCTATCTTCTCTTCCTGGTGATTTAAAACGAACAATATAAGGCTCTCCATTCTTTATTTTTTCGGCTGCCTCTTCAACACTTAAATTTCTATATTTAGCCCATACCCCATAATATCCTGGTCTAATTTTTGCAGCCTCTTGCTTTGCTCTCATTTCTTCTAATTCTTCAGGTGTTGCAAAACATGGGTATGCTTTTCCTTGCTCTAAAAGATATTTAGCAAATGCTTGATAAATTTCTGCTCTGTTGCTTTGTTTATATGGTCCATAGTTTCCTTTCTCTTCAGTTTCATTTATCATTCCTTCATCAAAATCAATATCAAAATCTTTAATACTATTAACTATTCCTATAATTCCATTTTCTACTTCTCTTTTTTGGTCTGTATCTTCAATTCGAAGTAGAAGTACCCCTTCTGTTTGATTTGTAAGGTGTCTATTTATAACACATTGCATCAATCCCCCAATATGTACAAAACCTGTTGGACTTGGTGCAAATCTTGTAACTATTGCGCCTTCCTTTAAATTTCTTTTTGGATATTTTTCCTCATAATATGAAATCGGTTTAGCATTTGGAAATATTAAATCTGCTAACTCTTTATAATCCATACATCTCACCCTTCCTTCTTCTCTATTTGCCTATTATATCAAATTTTTTTGTTATTTACAATAATTTTACGTTAAAATCCAGTTCTTTTATAGAACTGGATTTTTCTTTGGTTTATAAACTCATTATTATTGGTAATATCATTGGATTTCTTTTTGTTTTTTGGAATATATAATCTCTTATATGGTCTTTTAATGTTGATTTTATTGTTGACCAATCACGAACTCCTTTATTTTCTAATACTTGTACTTCAAATCTAATAAACTTCTTTACTTCATCCATTAGATTTTCAGATTCTTTAACATATACGAATCCTCTTGAAATAACATCAGGTCCTGCAACAATTTCTCCTGTTGATGAATCCATTGTCATTACTATTACAATTAATCCATCTTGTGATAGATGTTGTCTATCTCTAAGTACGACATTTCCAACATCTCCTACACCATATCCATCTACAAGTATTTTTCCACATGGTACTGTTCCTGCCACTTTTGCTTCATTTTCATTTACCTCAATTATACGTCCATTTGTACTCATGAAAATATTTTCTGGTTCTACTCCCATCATTTTTGCAGTCTCAGCATGTGCCATTAATTGTCTATATTCGCCATGTACTGGTATAAAATACTTTGGCTTTGTTAATGCAAATATTAATTTTTGTTCTTCCTGGCAGGCATGTCCTGATACGTGAATATCAGCAAGTGCGCTATATACAACCTCCGCACCAATTTGCATTAAATCATCTATTACTTTTGATACAGATTTTTCGTTACCTGGAATTGGATTTGCTGAAATTATAATTAAATCATTTGGTGTAATTTCAATTTTTTTATGTTCTCCAGCTGCCATTCTTGTAAGTGCAGACATTGTTTCCCCTTGACTTCCTGTTGTTATTATAACTAATTGTTCATCTGTATAATTTTTTATTAAATCTATATCTATAAATAGCTCTGCTGGTGCATCTATATAGCCAAGCTCTCTTGCTGTTTCTATCATGTTTATCATGCTTCTACCACATATTGCTATTTTTCTGTTATTTTTTACTGATGCATCTACTATTTGTTGTACACGATGTACGTTTGAAGCAAATGTTGCAACAACTATTCTTTTTTTGCAGTTAACAAATAATTTATCGAGCTCTTTTCCAACAGTTCTTTCGGACATTGTATATCCTTTTCTTTCAGCATTTGTACTGTCTGATAGAAGTACAAGTACACCTTTTTTTCCTATTTCTGCTATACGTGTAAAATCTGTTATTTCGCTATTAATTGGTGTATAATCTACTTTAAAATCTCCTGTATGGAATACTGTTCCAACAGGTGTAGTTATTGCAAGCATAACAGAGTCTGGTATACTGTGACAACTTCTAATAAACTCAACACTCATTTTTCCAAAATCAATTATTTTCCCTGCTTGAACTTCAATAAGTTTTGCACTGCTTAATAATTTATGCTCTTCCAATTTGTTCTTAATTAGTCCTATTGTTAATCTTGTTCCATAAATCGGAACATTTATCTGTTTTAGGAAATATGGAATAGCTCCAATATGATCTTCATGTCCATGTGTTATTACTAAAGCTTTTATCTTTTCTTTATTTCTTTCAAGATATGTTACATCAGGTATAACCAAATCTACTCCAAGCATATCATCTGTTGGGAACTCTAACCCACAATCTACTATAATTATTTCATCTTCATATTCAAAGACTGTCATATTGTTCCCAATTTCCTCTAATCCTCCTAGAGGAATAATTTTTAAATTTGATTTTTTAAATTCAAATTTGCTTTTTGTATTTTTCCTACTATATGGAACTTTTTTCTCTACAATCCCACTTGTGCTTTTTTCTTGATTTTTTTGTGATTTTCTTCCTCTTTTTTCCACAGTTTTTCTTTCATTTACCATTTTTTCTTTTTCAGTTATTTTTTTATTTACAGTTATATTCTTTTCATCCTTGCTGAAACTTTGCTTATTTCTACGGTGATATGGTCTTTTTGTTCTAGTATCGTTTTTTCTTCTTTCTTCTGTCATTTTTTATCCTTTCCTTTCTTTTATTTTGTTCTGATTTAAATTTATATATTCTTATTTCCAATAAGAAAATGCGAAATTAAGATTTTAAATCTATATCTCGCACTTTTTTATAAAATATATTAAAAATTTCCAATACAAATTACATAGTAGAAATTTAGATTTCTACTATTTTATCCTATAACTTTTATCTCATTATTCTATATTTTATTATCTCTTTACTAAAATGCGCTAAATTAGTATTTACACCTAATACTAACCTAAATATATAAATCTCTTCTTTACCAATCTGTGGTAACAACTTTATATATTTTAGCACATTATCCAATTTTTGTCAAATGAAAGATTTGGGACCTTGTCCAAAATCTTTCATCCTATTATTCCTGCATCATTTTTCAAGCTAGCAATGATTATTTCTGGCATTTTATATTGACTTGTACATGTTTTGGCTTTTTCTAGTAATCTTTTGTACAAAATATCCTCAAAATATGTAAAACTTCCTCCTATGCAAATTTTTTCAGGATTTATTATATTTACAATATTAGAAATACCAACAAGTAAATTATCTATATACTCATCAATATATCTGTTAATTTGCTCATTATCATTTTGTTCTTTTAATATTTCAAGTATTTCTTCAGATGTTGTTTCATTATTTAAATTTAATAATTCAATTATTTTTGTTTTAAAAGCTCGCATTGAACAATATGTTTCAAAACATCCTCTTTTTCCGCAATGACATGTCTCTCCATTTTTTTCAATTACCATATGTCCATATTCTGATGGAAATATTTTGTCATCTAATATTGTTGCTCCACCTATTCCTGTTCCTAAACATAAAAATACAGCTTTTTTTGCATTTTTTAAACTACCATAATTTTTTTCTGCTATTGCACTTGCTACTGCATCATTTGTAATTCTTATTTTAATTTTATAACATTTTTCTAATTCTTCTGCTAAGTTCCAATTGTAAATATTATATTTTTTTATACTAACTATAAAATTATTTTCTACAGTTCCGGGAACTCCTATATGAATTTCTTCTATTACAAAAATTGGAATATTAAGTTTTTCGGTTACATAATTAATAAGAGATAATATTTTATCTCTGATTATCTCTTTAATTTCTATTTTATTTATCTCAACAAATAATATATTCTCTTCCTTTTTTGCAATTATTTTTCCTTCATCTGTTATAATTCCAACTGCTATATGGCTTCCGCCTAAATCTATACCAATTTTCATAAATTTTTCCCCTAATACATAATCTATGTTATAATAAATTAAAACGAAATTGTTGTTTAACTAGGCAAACAAGCGAGGCAATCCGAGGCGTACATTATTGTACGTTGCAGGATTTCCGAGTGAATTTTAACGACGTTAAACGGCAATTTCGTTTTAATTTTATACTCCTGCGGCAGAAAATAGGAAAGTACCCATATAAACCTCTAACATTGGTACTAATACTACCAATACGAAGAATATTAATATAATACCTACAAATGAATACATTACTTGAGGTAATGTTCTCATTATCTTGTCTAATGTATTGTTAATATCAATTTCCATATACTCTACTAGCTTTTCCATCATTTCAGATAAGTCAGTCTGCATACCAATTTTAAGCATCTCTGTAATCATTGGAGAAGATAGTCCTGATTTTTCAAATGGCTCAATCCAAGATTGTCCTATTAATATATTATTTATTGATGTTTCTACTATTGATAAAAATACTAGGTTTCTAACAACATTTTTACTAACTTCAAGAGAATCTTGAATTCTCATTCCGTTATTAAGATTTAACATCATTGCTTTTATAAATCTAGAAAAATCCAAACCATAAATTAATTTTCCAAAGATAGGCATTTTATATTTAAAATAATGAAAATTATATTTTCCTCTTGGTGTATTAATATAAAAGATAACTCCTGCAACTATTCCTGCTATTAAAATAGTTGGTATGTACCAATTTTTTATTATTCCATTAACTAAATTTGTAAACCATAATGTTATTCCTGGTAATGTATCTGTACTTCCAACCTCATCATATACATTTTGTACTGCTGGAACTCCTACTAAAGTACCAACTATAAGCATTATAAATATTGAAATGAATTGGAATATATTTGGAATAACTATTTTTCTAACTTTTTTTGTAATATCTGCTGTATCATCCAAATATTTTACAGCTTGTTTTAATGAATTTGTTAATGAACCAGATAGTTCTCCAACTTTAATCATATTTGTATATATTGGAGGAAAAACATTAGAGTAATATTCCATTGTAGAATACATATAATCTCCATTTTCAACACCTGCTAAAACATCCTCTAATATTCCCTTTAATGATAAGTTTTCTGTACTTTGTATAATAGTATTTAATGCGTGAATATTATTAAAATTAGCTTTCTTTAATAAATAGAAGTTTTGTGTAAAAATAACTAAATCTCTTGGTGTTATTTTTTCTGTTGCAGCTAATCTTAAGTTTATTTCCTCTATAAAAGATGGTCTTGTTCTTGTACCATTATTTAATATTGTAGTAGTATTAGCATTTTTCATTATATCTTGTATATCATTAACATTTTTCTTAACTTTCTTTTGTTTTTTTGATTTATAGCTAGTTTGTATTATTTGGATAGGAACCAAGTCATTATTCTTAAGTCTCCTAATTAGAGATTGCTTGCTAGAATCTTCTACTTTGTTCTTTACTATTAGACCTTTATTTGTTACTGCTCTATATACATATTCTGGCATAACTTCCTCCTTTCTTTAGTTTAATGTCCCTGTTTTTTTATTTTTAATTGCATTATTGTTCTATTTAAAATTTCAATATTTTTTTCTTCTATTTGTGATTTAGCTTGATCTAAAGTTATTATATCATCAACAAATAATTCTGCTAAAGAGTTTATTAATCCTATGCTTCCTTTATCTGATGCACTTTGAATAGCATCTTCAATTTCTGAAACACTTATTTTGTCTTTACGAATTACACCTGCAACTATGTTATCAACAACCATTACCTCTGGAACTAAAACTAATTTACCATTTCTTCCTTTTAGTAATCTTTGAGATATAACAAGTTTTAATAATGATGATATTTGATATTTTACTGATGGTTGATCTGGTATATCATAAAAGTTAATCATTCTGTCTATTGTTTCAGCACATGATTTTGTATGTAATGTACCAATTACAAGATGTCCCGTTTCAGCTGTTTCTATAGCTGCATCCATAGTTTCCCTGTCACGAATCTCTCCTACAATTATAATGTCACAATCCTCTCTTAAGGAGTTTTTTACACCATCACTGTAGTTTAAGCAATCTCTACCTGGTCCAACTTCTTTTTGCACTATTACTGATTTTTTTGATGTATGTTTATACTCAACTGGGCTCTCTAGTGTTAATATCTTCTTATTTTCTGACTCATTTATGTCATTAACCAAAGCATTTAGAGTTGTTGTTTTTCCTGAGTTTGTTTTTCCTGTAACTAAAATTAATCCCTGTGGTTGTCTTGTCATTCTTCTAACTATATCTGGTACTCCTAAATCTTCATATTTTGGAAGCTCAGACTTTATTAATCTTAGTGTAAAAGTTGGAACTTCATCTGAGTATGAAACATTAACCCTGAATCTCATATCATCAAGTTGATAAGAAGTATCTAGTTTTCTTGTTTGTCTAAATGTCTCATCTTTTTCAACATTTCCTCTTATGAAATAATCATATATTTCATTTAGGTCTTCTTCTGTAAGTTCGTCCATTTCTTTAATTTCAACTAAATCTCTAGCAATTCTAAGCATTGGTTTAATTTTATAAATTAAATGTATATCTGATGCATCCTTTTCTTTGGCCATTCTTAGTACTTTGTCCATATTTATCATTTGATTTTTCCTCCTTAATATATAATTAATTTATTATTTAATTCTTCTAATGTTGTAATTCCATCTAATACTTTATATATTCCATCTACTATAAATGGTCTGTAATTTCCCTTTAATGCTTGTTCTCTGATTTCAATACTAGATGCATTGTCTACAATTAATTGTTTAATCTCATCATCTACAATTAACACTTCAAAAACTGCAATTCTATCGTAATACCCTGTGTGATTACATTTTTCACATCCTACTGCATCATAAGTAACTTTTCCTTTAAAATCTAATTTTACTTTATATTTTTCTGCAATAATATTCATTATTGTTTTCTCATCTTCTGTAAATTCTCTTGCAACTTTACAGTATGGGCATACCTTTCTTACAAGTCTTTGTGAAACAGATGTTTCTAGTGTGCTTGCTATATCATAATTTGAAATTCCCATTTTTCTTAATCTTGTAATAACTTCTATTGCATTTATTGTATGTATTGTAGATAAAACATAGTGACCTGTTTGGCCTGATTGCATAGCAATTTCAGCAGTTTCTTTATCACGAATCTCTCCTACTAGTATGATATCTGGATCCTGTCTTAAAACAGTTCTTAGTGAATCTGAAAATGAAGTTCTTGAATCTATTTCAATTTGGTTCAATCCCTCAATACGGATTTCAACTGGATCCTCTATTGTTGTAATATTTATTTCTGGTTTATTTAGCATATCTATAACACTATATAATGTTGTTGTTTTTCCTTCTCCTGTAGGAGCTGCTATAATTGTAATACTGTTTTTCTTATCAAAACTATCCTTTATTAATCTTTGATCATTAGGGAAACCTAAATCAAATATTTTTTTAATACCAGCATTTTTCTTAAGAAGTCTTAATACAAATTTCTCTCCATATACATTCTTTTGTGAAGATACACGAATATTATAATCAGGATATAGTATAATTCTACCATCTTGAGATTCTTGTTTTTCTTGATGCATATTTGATATAGCTTTTAATCTTCCTATAATTTGAGCCTGTTTATCTTGTTCAATATTTACTGCTGTTATAAGCTCTCCATCTATACGATACCTAACTCTCATACTATTTTCCATTGGCTCAAAGTGAATATCACTTGCTCTTTTTTCCATAGCACTTTTTATAATAGTATCTACTAATCCTGTAATATCTTGACTTGTATTAATATTGTCAGATGCAATTCCTTCCATTGAATTTAATATTTTTTCAATATTAGTTTCAAATGTTATATATTTATCCATTATAAGACCTTTATTTAATAATATAAGTCTTATTGTTTCTACAGCTCTTTTGTTGCTTGTATCTGCAAAGCAAACCTTTATTCTTCCATTTTCTATTTCAAATGGAATTGCTTTATTTTTTTTAGCAAGGTCGAATGAAATATATTCTGCAGTATTTATTTTTATATCTGATTGCTCTAATAAAATAGCCTTTTCCCCTATAATTTCTCCTATTGCCTCAATTAATTTATCTGGATCACATAATTTTAGAATATATATGATATCTCCTAATTTTTTATTTGGATAATTTTTTTGAAAATCTAATGCTTTGTTTATATCTGCCTCTGAAATTAATCTTCTTTTTGCAAGTTCAATTCCTATTGGTTGTGATTGTTTTGTTGCCATATTATTTTCTCCTTTCTTTTGTTCTAGTTTTATTATACTATATTTTTATATTTTTCTGTAGCATTTTTTTTAATTGCATAAAATTACCAGTATTTTAAAACATAACTGTTTTCAGTTTCAAATATCTTTGCTCCATTTATTACCATGCGAACTTTCAATATTTGTTTTTCAGTATTTGTATTTTCTGTAGTTTCCGTTATTTTTTTAAAATTACATAACTCTATGTTGTTACATATTTTTACTTTATTTCTATAAATACCTGTATCTCCATGTACATAGCTATATACTGTTCCATCTGCAAATACTATTTTATTTTCTTCTTCGTAAACTTCTGCAGATTTATTATTTTTTACATCCTCTATAAAAAACATGTTAAATTTATTATATTCTGATATATTCTTTGAACTATCTAGTATATATCCTTTATTAGCATAGAAAAAATTACTTATTATCGATAAAATTGAAATTACCAAAATCATAACAATCATATATATAACTAATGTAGTGAGAGTTATACCTTTTTCAGATTTCATTATAATTTTCTCCTATCTTTCTTTTATTTTTAATGTATTTATTGCGTAGGCTTCTTCTTCATTATTAAACACTTTGTATTTTGCCACAATATTAACTTTCTTAACAATATCAACTTTTTGTGAATTCCCATCATCATAGTTTTCTACTGTTAGTGTAATATTTAAATTATCTGGCCAAGCCTCAAAATTTTCGTTTCTTGCTGTATATCTTTCTTCTAAATCTACTTTAAGTTCATCATTGGTTTTGCTTTCAACTTTATCGTAACCTATTCTGTCCATATCTTCTGCAACAATTACAACATAATATGTTGCTATTGCATTTAATCTTATCATTGCATTATTATAAGCAATCATATAATATAGTCTACCTATAGTTCCTGCAAATATGGTTAGTACAATAAGTGCAACAGCTACATCCATCATTGTAACACCTTTTTTTTGCTTAAAAATTTTTTTCTTCATTATATCACCTACATACTAATAAAATTCATTATTATAAGAGAAATTATATTTGAGCATATTAAGTAAAAACCTATTGGTAGATTTTTATAATATGAATTCTTTTGCTTATTTTCTTTATGTTTAAAATCTATTAACTTCTTTTCTATGCATTCTATTGCAATAGAAAGTAATGTTAGAATTACACTTGCAACATAAGCTTTTTCTCCTACAAACATTATTAAAATTAAACTTAATTCTAAAATCTCAATAGTATAGTTATTTTCTAACTTCCTTCTAAGATATGTATTTTCGATTATTAATAATATCACCATTATTGAAAGGTATATTGCATATCTATATATATTAGCTTCTTCTACTATACATAGATAGACCATATATATTCCCTGTATAAGTATTTCATATAAAAGTAATTCTTTTTGAATTATCCTTTTTTCTTTGTCTATTCCTGCTATAATAATTATGCCTGCTAAAAACAAATAGAAAATTCCCAAATTAATCATCTCATTTATTTTTATTGAAACAAATGATAAGTTTAGAGACATAGCAAACAAAAGAAATACTATACCTGCAAATATTTCTAACATTAAATAACGTATTCTTATTTTTTTCTTACAGTATCTACACTTTCCACCAAGGAAAATATAGCTAAGTATTGGAATCATATCCCAAAATCCAAGTTTATGTTTGCAATTTGGGCAATATGAATGCTCATGTGTTATATCTTGGTGTAATGGTATTCTATAAACAGCAAGTGTAAAGAAGCTGCCAAATACTGTTCCTATACAAAATATTAATATATAAAAAATTACTTCAATCATTTTTATTTCCTAAAATTTAAAAAATCAGAGGTTACCTAAATATAATGATTAAATTTATATAGGTAACCTCATATTTAGTTTCATGATACTAAATAAATTATTCTTAGATTTCATAATTATTGATTATACATAGTATTTGCAACTACTTTTTCAAAATCATCAACCATTACTTGTTCTTCATTTGCAGCAGTTTGATAATTATCTCTTCCTTGTGTTGCTTTTTTAACTATTCCATTATTTCCTAATACTAGAGATATTGAAATTCCTGCTAAAATTATAAGAACTATTATTGTAACAACTAATGCTACTAATGTAATACCTTTTTGTCCTTTTAACATAAAAAATTCCTCCTTAAAAAATTTTTGTTATATATATATTAATTTTAAATATAACCTATATTATTTTAAACCTGTTTTTGGTGTTGTTACTGTGCTGTTAGTTTTTGTATTTGTATTTGTTGTATTTTGATTATTTGAACTTGTACCTGTTCCAGAGCTGTTATTATTATTCTGTGGTACAGTTGTGCTACTTCCTGCTGAAGTATTAGCATAAGGGTTTTGTTTACTTGGATTATAAGTGTTGCTTTTTTTGTATAAATTCAAGTCTGTTCCCTCAACTGTATATACTCTACCTTCTACTTCAAGTGTTTCATCTTTTTCTGTTGCTTCTTGCAATTCTTCTTTAATATTTTCCGGTGCCTTATATTCAATTTTATTTGGTAAAACCTTGTTAGTAGGATTATAATCATAAAACAAAACGCTAAGTATTAGCAATATTGCTAATATTAAAAATAAAATAATAATTATTTCTTTTAATATTTGTTTTATCATTTTGTTTCTCCTTTATTTTTATTGTGGTGTATTTTCCTTTGTTGTATTCTCTTTATTAGTATTATCTTGGGTTGTTGTACTAGCTTTTTCTGTTGTATTTTCCTTATTATTTGTACTGCCTTGAGTATTTGAGCTTTTGTTTGTCTGTGTAGATGTAGTAGTTGTCGTTCTTGAAGATGTATTTCCTTCTACAATTATATTTCTTACATTAAATGTTGCCTCAAGTATAATGTCTGATGTGTATGGAACCATTTTAAAATTTTCTACTCTAAAATTTAAATCAGTATCATTTTCAATAGCATAAACAAAATTTGTTATTGCAGTATATGTTCCATCTACTGTAAATTTAATATCATTTACATTATTGGCTCCTGTAGCACTTGATGTTATTTCAAATTTAAGTACAACTCCCTGCTCTCTTGCATGTGTTCCAAGCTTTGTCCATAAAAACTCAATTTTATAGCTTTTTTCTTGCATTGCTTCTAATATTTCTGCATTTGTACTCAAATTTGTATATCTTAAATATTCAGATTTTGCATTTTGCATATTATTGCTAGCTGTTGTTAAATCACTTCTTTTTTTGGGATATTCTGAATCATTTAAATTATTTATTTCTTCAATCTTACGATTCAATTCTTGATTTTGGCTATCAATTTGAGAAATACTTAATACTTTAAATCCTCCTATTTGAAATCCCTTTGTTACAGCTACAACACCAAGTATAATTAGTAATACTATAATTGTACTCATTAATAGCTTTCTCATGGTAAATCTCCTTCAATTACAATTTTTATAATTCCGTCTTGTTTCACTCCAGATGTTGATATTACAGTACTTGGATTTAATATTCCATCTACAATTATACTTCCTTTAAAAAATCCTAATAAATCATAATTTTCAGATTGAGCATTAATAATAATATGAGATGATGTTGAATTTTCTATAGAAGTTATTGTAACTCCTTTTGGAATGACATTCATTATTCTTGTTAACAATAAAGTAATTGCATTTTTTGTTCTTAAGTTTGTTTCTATTTCTTCATTATATTTTTTAAGATTTTCTGTCATTTTTTGATAATCACTTGCTTTATTATTTAGTTTTTGTATATCTGCAGAAACCAAATCTATTTGCTTTGTTGTGTCTGCTTTTATTTCTTCAACTTCTTTAAATTTTTTGTTTGTTTGGCTATTTAAGTATATTGTTCCTCCAGAATAAGCAATTACAAAAACTAAAACTCCAACTGTTGTTCTTATTAACCATCTTTCTGTAGCATCTAAAGCTGATTTCCAATCAAGTGAAAGATTAAATTTAGAATTTCTTGCCTTTCCCTTGTCTGATTTAGTTTCAACTTTCATCCAATCTGGTAATTGATCCGAAAGTTTAGGTTTTTTAAAGTTAATAGTCTTTATTCCATATCCAAGTCCTTGCATTGCAAGAGCTATAGCTGAGTTAACTTCTATATAATCTTTCATGTTTATCTTTACATTATCAGGTATAAAAAATGGTTTTAGTATTTCACATTTTATTCCGTTAAAATATTCTTGGAAATATAAATCCACATTATTAATAATTGCAACTGAACCTGTAATATAAATTTTATCAATTTTATTTACAGAATTATCTACGCTCTCTTTTACTGCTTGTACTATACTGTAAAGAGTTGGCATTATATCTTCTAAATATAAATTTTCCTCTTCTTGTAATTCTTTTGTATCCATTGTATAAATAGTTGTATTTTTACAAATTTCATATGCTTTTGAATACGAATTTTCTTTTTCGCTTATACTAGTTAATATAGTATCCATTCCATCGTTAATTTTATTTATATCATATATCTTTCCGTTAATTACAGTTGTTATAGTTGTTTTATCTTCAATATTTACAATAGCAATGTTTTCTTTTTCTTTTACGTCTGCAATATTTGCTATTGTCATTGGCAAAGGAACCATATAAGAAATATTATTTCCAGCTAAATCTTGAGTTTTCCTATTAATTTCAACCTTGTTTGTAGAAATAAATATTGTTTTTAATCTTTCGTTGTCTTGTAAGTCTTGCACTAATGCATAACGAGTTTCAAGTGCATTTCTATTATAGCCTTTGTCATAACAATATGATTCAAATTCTGTTTCAATAGCTTTTTTCAAATCATTTTTATTAAGCAAATTGAAAAAATAGAAATATTGATATACTTCTTCTGACAAGTTTATGCTAATTGGTGTCTTATAGCTAAAAGTTTCTGAAACAATCTGATTTATAGCAGTGCCTATTTGGTCATAAAATTTTATTCCAAATGATTCCACTTTTAAAGTTTCACGCTCTTTTGCTACTTTTGCGTATTTTATTAAGTTATTTTCTATATATAAACCTAGGCAACTTGGCATGACTTCTCCCTCTTTAATATTTATTTTTAATATTATGTTCTTCAAAAAAAAACAAAAAATACATTTGACATACTTTCTTATTTTTCATTTTTTTCCTTTTTTTAGTACAAAAATACATTTATGTTTATATTTTATCTTTTTTTTTTGAAATGTCAATATTTTTAATACAGATGTAATTTAATTGTAATATTTCTGTAATGTTTTGGAAAAAAACGGGACATGGGACGGTTCTGGAAATGGAAATGGGGACGGTTCTGTTTTCCACGCTCTTCAAGAACGTGGAAAACAGAACCGTCCCCATTTCCATTTCCAGAACCGTCCCCATTTCCAAATCCGAACCGTCCCATGTCCCGTTTTTTTCTTCTTATCCTACTCTTGCAAACCATATCACTAATATAATAAATCCTATCAATACACGATATATTGCAAATATCTTAAAACTACCCTTTTTTAGATAGTTAAGCAAAAATTTTATAACAAATAATCCAACTATAAAACTTACTAAAATTCCAACAAAAAATGATAAATCGAAAACGAAATTTTTCATTTCATAAAGTGCTGCTGCTGCAACTATTGGCGCAGATAACAAAAATGAATATTTTGCAGCTGACTCTCTTTCTATCCCCATTTTTCTTGCTACTGTCATTGTAATTCCTGATCTTGAAACTCCTGGGAAAGCTGCTGCTATTGCTTGTGATGCAGAAATTAGTATAGATTGTTTTAGGTTAATATTCTCATATTTTATGCTTGATTTTGATTTTTTATCAACTATATACAAAACTATACCCATTGATATTAGTGCAATAGCTATTAATAACATTTCAACAGATATTTCTTCTATATTAAAAGATGTAGCCACTTTTTCTATTACTTTTCCTGATATTTTTTCAAGTATTAGGCATAGAACTCCTGCTACAGCTGTTGAAATAACAATTTGCCAAAATACTTTTCCGTCTGTTGTTTTTTCTTTTTTTATAATTTGATTATATCCACCTTTTATAAGATTAATCCAATCTTTAAAGAAATATATTAATATTGCAAGTAACGTTCCTATATGCAAAGCAACATCAAAAGATGGTGTTAACTCTCCCCATTTAAAAATCCATGGAAATATGTTTAGATGAGCAGAACTTGAAATAGGTAAAAGCTCTGTTAAGCCTTGTACTACTCCTAATATTATAGCTTGAAATATACTCATATTTATCCCCCTTTATTCATTTGTATTATTACAATTATAAAACTATTCTCTTTGTTTTTGACTTTCTTCTTTTCTTTTTGTTTGTATAAGTTTCATCGCTTTTAAATCATTATTATTTAAGTTTCCAACTAATTCATATGTTTGTTTTAAATGTTTAATTGCTTCCTCTTCTTTTTTGGTCATTTTTATATTATCTTTTATATTTTTTTGAACGTTATTTTCAGGTTTGTGTATTTTATTAAAAATAAGTTTAAAGATAAGTTCTTTTCTTACCTTTTCATATAGTTCAGAATTTTGACTTACTGCTACATTTAAATAATCTACTGCATTTTGTTCCTCACCTTTTAGCATTGAAATATATGCTAAATAGAAATATGAGTCATCTTCTAATTCTTCTTCTTCCAAACATTCAAGAAAATACTGTTTTGCTATATCTAATTCATTATATAATAATTCAATTTGACCTAAATTATATTTTGCATTATAAAGCATTGAATTAAGCTCAGCTGCCTTTTCATAATACTGCTTAGCATTTTGAAAATCGTTTAGTCTAGTATATACAATTCCTAAATTATAATATAAATCATAATCATTAGGATTATAATTTATTCCCTCTATGTATACACTTGCAGCTTCTTTAAATCTTTCTTGTTCTTGGTAAATATCTCCTAAAAGCATTCTTGCATTTTGCAATTCTGGTGAATCTTTTAATAAGTTTTGTAAAACTATTATTGCCTCACTTGGCTTCTTACATTTATTATATAAGTCTGCCATTTTATATCTTATATCATTTTCTCCTGGCTTTATTTCATTTGCTTTAATATATTCTTGCAATGCTACTTCATTTTTTTCTTCTTTTTCATATATTTTAGCCAAATTTTTATGTGCAAAATAGCTTTCTGGATTTTTTTCTACCAATTTTAATAAAACTTCTTTTGCTTTTTCGTCGTTTTGTGTTTTAGTATTTATCATATAATTTATAATATATAGTAGCTCAGAAAAGTCTATTCCTTTTCTTTCTAAAAAAATAATAACTGCTGGCAAAATGATAGAAAAAATATAAGTTAATATTATAAATATGATGTTAAGTCTAACTCTTGTAAGTAAGCTAAAGAATGTAATTGCAATTCCAAGTGCTGATATTCCTAATATATATGTATAATTTGTGTCATTTTTTTGTATCATTTTTAGAAATATATATACAAACATTGCAAATGCCAATACAAAAAATAATATTCTTTCTATCATATTTTATGCTCACATCCTTTTTTATTATCTTTCATAAATACTCTACTATTTTGAAAATTTATTATTATAGTTTTCTATGCATTGCTCAATAATTCTTTCTGCTTCATCTCTTCCTAGCACTTGATCTACACTTGTACTTTTTCCTTCAAGTTGTTTATAAACTTCAAAAAAATGTTTAATTTCTGCTGATATATGAGGTGGAACCTCAGATATATCTTTATACACATTTAAAAATGGATCTTGCTTAGAAATTGCAATTATTTTTTCGTCATGTTCTCCTCCATCAACCATTTTTAGGACTCCTATTGGATATGCTTCAACTAATGCTAAAGATACTATTTTTTCTTGGCAAAGAACTAGTACATCTAATGGGTCATTATCATCAGCATACGTTCTTGGTATAAATCCATAGTTTGCTGGATAATGAGTTGCCGTGTATAATACACGATCTAATTTTAACATTCCTGTTGGTTTATCTAGCTCGTATTTATTTCTTCCTCCTTTTGATATTTCTATAACCGCAACAAAATCATCCTTTGTTATTCTTTCTGGTGCTATATCATGCCATATATTCATAATATGTTCCTCCTTATTTTATTTTTATATATTTTAGGCTATTTTCGACAAAAAGTCCATAGTTTTTTAGATAATTCTATTTACTGCATCTTTTGGTCCAAAAATACAAGGACTGGTGCATTTCCATCCTGGGAATGTACAACGTGCTCCTTTTGTATAAGGTTTTAAATATTCTGAAAGGACACTATTATTTTCAACTGCTTTTTTGTATTTTTCTAGAATTTCAAATGTTCCCTCCATAATTTCAAGCTGTGCTGCACCACACAAACGCTCTGTACATTTAAGTACAAAGTTTTCAATAGTTCCTCTCTCATTTATCATAACCATCATTCCTTGAGGAAAATTCTTTTCAAGAGAGCTTATATCCTTAAGCCATTCTTTTTCAAGTTCAGTTTTTCTAATAATAGGTGGTATATAATAAGAATACTTGCCATAATTCATATTCATCTCATAAGATAATGTTCTATGTCTTTGAGCTTGCGCAAGTTCTGCAAAACTTGCCATATAATTCACACTATAATTTTCTCCAAATTCCTCATTTCTAGGTCTTCTTGCAAATAAAGAAAAACTTCTTCCTTTCATTTCAGAAGTTAATCCTTCTACTTCAATATCAGGTAAGTTTTCAAGAAAGTCCTTTAACACATCCTTAAGTTTTATAGAAAAATCATTATTCTCTTCATTGTTAATATAATCTTTTGACCATCCTATAATATAGTTAAGTTGCTCAAAGTTTACTGTATACTCCATTGAAGTTGATGGTGTAAAGATACTTATTAAATAACGAGCGTTTTCTTGTGCAAGTTTTTTTACTCGCTTTTCATCAAATTTAGGATATTCTTCAAATATTCTTTTCTTAAAAATTTCAATCCATTTTTCGTAAAGCTTTTTTTCCTCTGAATCTTCAGATTTCATAACTGTATATCTTGCAGATTTTTCTGATGTTGTATAAACCTTCTCATTATTTAAAATCATAGCAAGAATCTTAGGTACATCTTCTAAAATAAAATTATATGTTGCATGTCCAAAAACACTATGATGCCCTGATGCTACATTTGCATTTGCTCTTTTTAATGTTTTTTCTTCTGGCTCTGAAAAAAGCTTGTCTATAGTATCTGGCAAATAACAAATACCTGCTGCTCTACCAGAAAACAATAATGCCTCCTCCTTTGGCATACAATAACCTATTTTTGTTGAAGCTAATACTTGTACTTTCATAACCTCTCCTTCCTTCTTTAGTTAATTATCACTTTAAAATTATTTATACTTTTTACTTCATGCGCATTATATCATAACGTATTTTATAATTCAATATTTTTTATTTTTAGAAAATTCATTTAAATTTTTCAAAAAAGCATGAAAAATCATAACTTAATAATTTATGTTTATCTTTTAGTTTCTGTAAACTTAAATATATAAATGCTATAGTCCTTCTAGATTAATTTTTACAAATGCTATGTAAAAATGGAGGTGAAAAAATGGCTATAGATTATAACGTAATTGGTGAAAGATTAAAAAGAGCTAGAAAAGAAAAACACTTAACTCAGGAACAACTTGCAGAAAAAATTGATGTTTCTATTGCTTTTTTAAGTAGAATTGAAAGAGGCAGTTCTCAAATTAACTTAAAAAGATTAAGCCAAATTTGTGAAATTCTTGGAGTAACTGAAGGTGATATTTTAAATGGTGTTTCTAGTAAATCATCAAAATATTTAGAAACAGAATTTACTAGTCTATTAAAAAATTGTTCAGCTGACCAACAAAGACTAATTTATGATATTGCAAAAGTAATTGCTGGTACAGACAAATAATGAGAAATTGATGAAAAATTATTTCTAATAACTACAGAGAAAATCTGTAGTTTTCTCTTTTGAATTATGATTCTATTTTAACTTATAGTTATCTGTAAATCTTTCCTTGTTAGTGCTATATTGTATATGTTATTAAATATACTTTATATTTCTAAAAGGATGGTATAATTTTATGGCTGTAGATTTTAACATTATTGGAAAACGCTTGAAAGAAGCAAGAAAGAAAAAAGGATTAACACAAGAAAATTTAGCTGAAAAGATGGATGTTTCAATTGCCTATTTAAGCAAAATTGAAACAGGCAAGATTCATATTAATTTAGAAAGACTCTCTCAAATCTGCAATATTTTATCTGTTACTGAGGGAGAAATTTTAAATGGTGTTTCTAATAAGTCTAATCAGTATTTACACTCTGAATTTTATGATCTTTTAAGGAACTGCCCTTCTAATAAGCAAAAACTTGCGTACAAAATCTTGGAAGTTATTATAAAAGAAAATTAATAAACTAGCACTAGTTCGGACAAATGGAGGACAAAGGGACGGTTCCAAATGGCAAAAGTGGTCATTTGGAACCGTCCCTTTGTCCTCCATTTGTCCATCATTTTTATTTTTAAAAATTGTTGAATTTTTTGTCCTACTGTGCTAATATATATCTGTTTTATTTAAATTAAAAATCATAAAAGGAGGACTCTTGTAATGGAATTTAAACAATGGGAAGGATTTAATAAACTTGGTGAATGGACCAAGGAAATAGATGTAAGAGGTTTTATTCAGAGTAACTATACGCCTTATTTAGGAGATGATTCTTTTCTAAAAGAGCCAACAGAAAAGACTAAAAAATTATGGGATATTGTTTTAAAGCTTTTTGACGAAGAAAGAAAAAAAGAAGTTTTAGATGTAGATTCTAAAACTCCCTCTTCAATAAATGCTTATGATGCAGGTTATATTGACAAAGATTTAGAGGAAATTGTTGGTCTTCAAACTGACAAGCCTTTAAAAAGAGCTATTATGCCAAATGGTGGTATCAAAATAGTAGAAAAATCATGCGAAGCTTATGGTTATAAAGTAGATGAGCAAACAGACTACATATATAATAATTTAAGAAGAACACATAATGACGGTGTTTTTGCTGTATATACTCCAGATATAAGAGCAGCAAGAAGTTCTCATTTAATTACTGGTCTTCCAGATGGATATGGTCGTGGCAGAATTATAGGCGATTACAGAAGAGTTGCCCTTTATGGTGTTGATGTATTAATAGAAGAAAAGAAAAAAGATTTGGAAGTATTAGATGTCAATGAATTTACGGAAAACATTATTCGTGAGCGTGAAGAAATTCATGATCAAATAGTAGCTTTAGAAGATTTAAAGAAAATGGCTTTAAAATATGGTTTTGATATTTCAGTTCCAGCAAAAAATGCAAAAGAAGCTATTCAATGGCTATATTTTGGATATCTTGCATCTACTAAAGATCAAAATGGTGCAGCTATGAGTTTAGGTAGAACTTCCACATTCTTAGATATTTATATTGAAAGAGATTTAAATAATGGCACACTAACAGAAGAAGGGGCTCAAGAATTAATAGATCACTTTGTTATGAAATTACGCATGATTCGCTTTTTACGTGCACCTGAATATAATCAATTATTTAGTGGTGACCCTGTTTGGGTAACAGAAAGCATTGGTGGTATGGGTATTGATGGAAGAACTTTAGTTACTAAAAATTCTTTTAGAGTTTTACATACTTTAGTAAATTTAGGACATGCCCCAGAACCAAACTTGACAGTTCTATGGTCAAATAATTTGCCAGAAAACTTCAAAAAATATGCAGCTAAAATTTCAATTCAATCATCTTCTATTCAATATGAAAACGATGATTTAATGAGAATCACTTTAGGAGATGACTATGCAATTGCTTGCTGTGTTTCTGCAATGAAAGTTGGTAAACAAATGCAGTTCTTTGGAGCAAGAGCTAATCTTGCTAAAACACTTCTTTATGCTATTAATGGTGGTAGAGATGAAAAGAGTGGAAAACAAATTACTCCAAAATTTCAAGCTATTACTTCAGAATATTTAGACTATGATGAAGTTATGGATAAATTTGATAATATGATGGACTATGTTGCTAAAATATATATTAAAGCTTTAAATGTTATTCATTATATGCATGACAAATATTCGTATGAAGCATTAGAAATGGCTCTTCATGATAGACAAATTTTAAGAACAATGGCGTGCGGAATAGCTGGCTTATCAGTTGTTGCTGATTCTCTTTCTGCTATTAAATATGCTAAAGTTAAAGTTATTCGTGATGAAACAGGTTTAGCAATAGATTATAAAGTTGAAGGTAAATATTCTGTTTATGGAAATGATGATGATAGAGTTGACGAAATTGCTGTAAATGTTATTAAAACATTTTTAAGAAAATTACAAAAACATACAACTTATAGAAATTCGAAACATACCCTATCTGTTCTAACCATTACTTCTAATGTTGTTTATGGTAAAGCAACTGGAAGCACTCCTGATGGTAGAAAATCTGGCGAACCATTTGGACCTGGTGCTAACCCTCTTCATGGAAGAGATAAAAATGGTGCAATTGCTGTTATGAATACAATTGCAAAATTACCTTATGAATATTCCGAAGATGGTATTTCTTACACATTTTCTATTACACCTGGAACACTTGGTAAAGAGCTAGATACTCAAGTAGAAAACTTAGTTAGCTTACTTGATGGATATTTTAAGCAAACTGGACATCATATTAATGTTAATGTTTTTGATAGAGCATTACTTGAAGATGCTATGGAACACCCTGAAAAATACCCACAACTTACAATTCGTGTTTCAGGATATGCTGTAAACTTTGTAAAACTTACAAGAGAGCAACAGTTGGATGTTATTAAGCGTACTATTCACGAAAAAATCTAAAATTATAAAATAATTGGCAAATTTCGTTGTTAAACTGCATTCGAAAATCCTGCGACGTACAGCATGTACGCCTCGGATTATTCTCATTTGTTTGCCTAGAAATTTACTCAATTCTTTTATAATTTTGTTTATTATTTACTTTTTGAAAGGACTGATACTTAGATGGTTGGTAGAATTCACTCATTTGAAACTTTAGGTGCAGTTGATGGACCGGGACTACGCTTTGTAATTTTTATGCAAGGCTGCCCTCTTAAATGTAAATATTGTCAAAATAGAGATACTTGGGATATGCACGGTGGAACATCTTACGGTGTAAATGAAGTTTTAGAAAAAATACTACGTTATAAAAACTATATTGTTCCACATGGTGGAGTTACAATTAGCGGTGGTGAACCACTTCTTCAAGCAAAATTTTTAATAAAACTATTTAGAGAACTTAAAAGCCTTGGCATTAATACATGCATCGATACCTCTGGTTCTTTTGATATTACAAATGATATAAAAGAATTAATTAATCTAACAGACTTATTTTTACTTGATATAAAGTGTATTAATAATGGAAAATGTATTGATTTAACCGGTATATCAAATGAAAAAGAATTAGCTTTTGCAAAATATTTAAGCCATAATGATAAGCACTTTTGGATTAGGCAAGTTCTTGTTCCAGGTATTACTGATGACGAGAAAGATTTACTTAAGTTAAGAGAATTTATAGCTAGCTTAAAATGTGTTGATAAAATTGAAGTTCTAGGTTACCACGACTTAGGTAAATTTAAATGGGAAAATCTCGGCGTAAAATATCCACTTGAAAATTTTAGAACAGCAAATGCTGATGATGTAAAAAGAGCAAAAGAAATTTTAGGAATTAAATGAAACGAAAATTAAATATTTAAAGAAGGTGTCATAAATATTTTTTTGACACCTTCTTTAGCATTTTTTAATAATTTTTTAAATTATAACATCAATTAAAATTCCACAAATTGTTCCAATTGCATAAAGCATTCCTAAAATTTTTATGTTTTCTTTTAAATCTTTATTCACTCTAAATAGTACTAAAATTCCAATTCCTGAACCTACAAGTAATCCCCCTATTACAGCTCCAAAAGATATTACATTTTCTAAATATAATTGTGTAAGTATTACAGAACCTGCACAGTTTGGAATTAGTCCAATTATTCCTGCAATCATTGGTCCTATAACAGGCTTATTAAGTATTAGGTTAGATAAATTATCTTCTCCAATAAAATGAATTATTATATTTACAGCTACTGTTATAATAAGTATAAATGCAAATATATTTACTGTATGCTTTATAGCAGATTTTAATATTCCATCTTCGCAGTGGCAATGCTCATGTTCACAAATATGCCCTATCTCTTCTTCTACTTCTTTATTTTCTTGCTTATTGTTTTTTCTTTTCTTTATTAATGTTAAAGATAAATCTATTGCAAAACCTGCGATTATACCAATAACTAATTTTATAGCTAATATTGTAATTATTGTAGTAAATGGTACTGCTTCAGATATTAAAACAGGAAGCATTTCATCTGATGTAGAAAAGTATATTGCAATTAATGTTCCTAAAGTAATTACTCTTCCAGCATATAGGTTTGAAGCTGCTGCAGAAAAACCACATTGTGGAAATATTCCTAAAGCTCCTCCTAAAAGTGGACCAAACTTACCAGATTTTTTTATAGCATTTTTTGTTTTTTCCCCTGTTTTATGTTCTATATATTCCATTATTAAATATGCTATAAATAAAAATGGTAATAATTTTATGCTATCAATTAATGCATCTAATATTGCATCTAACATTTTATTTTTTCTCCTTTTAATTAAACTACTTAATTATAATAGCATAATTTTACATAAATTACAAGATTATAAGTATAATTTATGACTGCCAAAATCCCCTGATCCTATTTGCAGACTCCAGTCTAATGGTACAATTTCTTTATTTTATCAATATTCTCTATAACTGCATTGTAACCATATTTATAACAACTATCTAATTTTTTCACATTTAATAGACCTACTTTATCTGTATATACATTTAAAACTAAATCACTCATTTCCAAGCTTTCTTCTGAAATCTTACTTCCCATTATATCTATCGTTTTCATTATAATATCCATTATATTACTTTTATTATCAATCTTTTCAGAATCAAATTTTACTGCTATTATTTTGTCTGCCCCTTGTTTTTTTACCTCATTCACTGGAATATTATCTAAAACTCCTCCATCTAAGAATGCATGTTTTTTAATTACGCATGGGCTAAATACAGCTGGGAAACTACTGCTTGCTCTTACTGCTTTTCCAATGCTAGCATCTGTAATATATTGTGAGTTATCTACAGCATTTTCTGGCACTTTATTTGTAAAAATATATTCTTTAGATTCTGTTATATCAACACTTGGAATTACAAGTGGCATAGTTACATCACTTATTTTCATTATCTGTTTCCTTAAAGCCATTTTATTACATAAATTTTCTATTTCTTTTCCATCTTTTAACCCTGTTATTTTTTTATTTTTAAATATACTATTTTTTAAACCTACCAAAAATGGTTTAGAATTAAGTTTTGCTATTTGTTTAGCATTTTTTTTAAAGATCATAAAAATATAATCTGGTTTATAACCCATAGCATACAAACTTGCTATTATACTACCAGAACTACATCCCCCAATTATATCTATTTTTATATTGTTTTCTTCTAAAGCTTTTAAAACTCCTGCATGTGCTATTCCTCTTATTCCTCCACCAGATAATGCAATTCCTAATTTCACCAAAAAACCTCCTAAATGTTTTTATATATTATTTGCCAAAAATATATATTTAAACATTTAGGAAGTTTTTATTGAAATTTTTATTTAAAATCCTGTTCTTGGAAGTTTTGGTAATTCAGGTACTTTTGGTAATTCTATCTTTGGTATTTTTATTTTTTCGTTTTCGAAAATTACTTCTTTGATTAATTTTTCATCTAATTCAACTTCTACTATTTCTTCTGATAGCACATATTCTTCAAGTGTGTTTTTCTCACGAATTTTTAATTTTTTAAAATTTCTAATTGGATATTCTTTTGTTAATGCTTCTCCTTTATCATCAGTAACTATTGTTTCTAGAATGTTATTTTCTTCATCTAAGACTTCAAATTCTACTCCTTCTAATTTTATTTCATTATTATCCTTATCTACTTTTATTACTCTAATTTGTCCTTTCTTTAGTTCATTTTCTATAATTTTAGTTGCATCTTTGTTGTAATCAATAGTAATTTCCATATCTTCCTTTAATGGATAATATAGCTCATTTTCTTTTGTTTCTCTTAAATAATACTTTCCTATTTTTAAATCTTTTATACAAATTTCACCATTGTTATCTGTAGTATATTTCCCTATGCTTTTTTTATTACTATCCAAAAGATCAAACTGTACATTTGGAATTTTTATATCATTATCATCTTTATCTACCTTTATAATTCTTAAATTTCCTTTTTTGAATTTGTTTATTACATTTAAAGCACTTGTTTTATTATACTCAAGGTCTATATTTTCACTTTTTGAATTTAATATATACTTATCGTCAACCTTCTTTTCTGTTACTACTACTCTTCCCTGTTTTAAATTTTTAATAATAATTGTTCCATTTCTATCTGTTGTAAAATCTCCAATGTTTACTCCATCTTTATATTTAAAATTAAAAGTAACATTTGCAACTGGATTTTTTTCATCATCTGTTTTTACTATTTTAAGTGTTGATTTATATGCGTCTATGGTTAATGTTGTATTTGCTTGTGTTATTTCTGAAAAATCTGATATAACATAATCTTGTGTACTAGGATTTCCAGATGAAGCATAAAATATAGGATATGATTTTACTTTTGCATTATTAACGTTAATATTTCCTGTAAAGTTTTCTAATATTAAATCTTCTGGAATTGCAATTTTAAATTCTTTGCTTTTCATTGTTTTATTTTCTATATTATTTAAATTTAATATTTTTGTACCATTTGGAAAATTTGATATAGATACATCATAAGAACTTAACTCTTTGTTGGCACTTACATTATAGTTTTGAACTAAATATTTTTTATTATTTAATGTAATTTCAGAAGATGTACTTTTTGATATTTTAACAGTAGCTTTTATATAATTCTCTGAACTATTTATTCCATATTCATATATTTTTTGTGCTACATCTAATACCTTTGCACCTCTTTGTTTAACTTCATCTAATGAAACATTATCTCCACGCCCTACTCTTTTTGGTACTTCATACTTTTCTACTGGTGCAACATTATCTACAAAGCAATGTACTGCTGTTTTAGTTGCAAAATATAAATCATCATCACAATTTAAACCCCAGTTTTTATAATTTGTACCAACATAACCTTTATATAGAATCCTCCATAATGCTGGATTATTTAATTTACTTATAGTTACATCATATGAATCTCCTGCTCCTGTTCCAATACCTTTATTTGAAGGTTCAACACAAAAAGCTGGATACTTTATGCCTGTATCCGGATCTTGATAACATACATATGCTACTTGCTTTAAAATATCCTTTCCTTTAATTTGCAGTACTGATATACAATCATGGTCATATTTTAAATTTATTTTTTCACTATTTGCTATTGTTTTCGCAAATAGATTTAAGCTATTACTAAATAATATAATTATTAGAAACAAAATTGAAATTATTTTTTTATTTTTTTTCATTTATTTTTACCTCCGTATTTTTTTAATCATGTAGAGGATAATTCTTAATGAATTTCTACCCTCTCACACCACAAAAAAAGCTAAATAAAGCATTTTTTAACGCCTTATTTAGCCCCTATTTATCATATTTATATGTATTTTTATTACTCTTGAGTAAATGGAAGAACTGCGATTTGTCTTGCTCTTTTTACTGCTAAAGTAATATCTCTTTGATGCTTTGCACAAGCACCTGTTGCTCTTCTTGGTAATATTTTACCTTTATCATTGATGAATTTCTTTAATTGATCTGAATTTTTATAATCTAAAACAAGATTTTTGTCTGCACATAAAGGACAAACTTTTTTTCTTATTTTTTTGAATCTTGGATTGAAATCATCATCTGAGTTATTATTTCTGTTATTTCTTCTTTGTTTTTTATCTGCCATTATATTTTTCCCCCCTATTCTATAATTCGTTAAGCATTTTTAAAATGGTAAATCATCCCCTGAAGAAACTTCAAAATCTGATGTTCCAGCTGTTTGTGGCATTGCACCAAATGTTGCATCAAAATTTGAACCTGTTTCTCCTGTGCCACCACCATCTCGTTTACTATCTGCAAAGTATGCTTCTTCTGCTACAACTTCTGTAATATAGTGTTTTTGTCCTTGTTCATCATCCCAATTTCTTGTTTGGATTCTACCAATTACACCAACTTGTTGACCTTTTTTAAAATATTTGCTACAGAATTCTCCAAGTTTGCTCCAAGCTACTATATTAATAAAATCTGCTTGTCTTTCTTCTCCAGGTCTTGCAAATCTTCTGTTTATAGCCAAACTAAAAGAAGCTACTAATGTGTTATTACTTTGTGTATATCTAACTTCTGGATCTCTTGTTAGTCTACCCATTAAAATTACTTTGTTCATATTTTACCATACCTTTCTTTTTAAGGTTTTGTTACTCTTCTACTTTTATTGTCATGAATTTTATAACTTCATCTGTTATTCTGTAATTTCTTTCTAACTCTGAAATTAATTCAGGATTAGCTTCAAAGTTGAATGATACATAGTTTCCTTCTTTGTTTTTCTTAACTTCATAAGCTAATTTTCTTTTTCCCATTTCATCAACTTTTTCTAATTTTCCATCAGTATTAATCAAATCTGTAAACTTTTGAATAAGTGCCTTTGTTCCTTCTGCATCTACATTTGGATTAATAATGATAACACTTTCGTATTTATTCATTATTCTTCACCTCCCTTTGGACTATTAACCTACAATACATTTTGTAAGTAAGGATGTAAAATGATTTTCTCATTTACAACATAGCTATTTTATCATATTTTTTCATAAAAAACAAGAGTTTTAATGGCTTTTTTCCATTTATTCTATGTTTTCTAGGTCTTTTGTATAATATGTCATTCCATATCCTAGATTTACCTTGCAATATTTTCCTATAAACTCTGGCTCTTTCCATTCAATCTTATATATTGGCTGAGTTATTATAGTTCCTTTTAAGTTAACTATTCCCCATTTTTCATCAAGCTTTATTCCTGCAAATCCATATTCGTTTATTTCGGTTACCATATCGTAAATTGCTTGTACTTTTATAGATTCATTTTTATCTTTAAATCCCCATTTTCCATCTTTTTGAAATGCATATAAATCAAGTTCAGGGAAAATTTGAGTATTTTCTACTATATTTCCTTTTTCATCGAAATATTTTCTATCTGTTTTTGAAAATAATTTTATATATTTATCATAGTTGTTTAATGAGGCATTAGGCATAGAATATGTCTTTTTCATATTTTCATTAAATATATCTACTGTAGAGTTATTTCCTAAAATCGCTTGTATTGCTTTTTTCCCTTCGATTTTTTGAAGTGCATTATATCCTGAAACAATAACTTCTCTATTATATGCATCATATACTTTTGTATCTCCTTCTTTTAATATAATAAAATAGTTATTGTATGCATATTCGATATATGAATATTCATTTTCTAAAACTATATTTCCCTCTTTATTTTTTATACCGTACTTTTCATTTTCATCAACTGTAATAAAATAATCTCTGTTTTCGGCTATTGAGTAGCTTTGTTTTTCTTTCTTAGTTACTTCATTTCCTTTTTTATCATAATAGTACTTTATTTCATCTTTTTGAGCTATTATACTTTCTTCAGTTATTAAAACAGAATCATATTCTAATTTTAATATTTCCTTTCCATTTTTATCAAAAATGCCACTTTTACCGTTTTTTTGAACAATAAATAGCTCATTTTGCTTATTGTAGTCTATTACTTCATAACTGTGATTTATTATTTGCTCTTTATTTTTGTATACTCCTGCTTGTCCATTTTTTAAAGCTATTAAATATGTTCCTTCTGTTGATTTAAATTCTGTTATTCGTTGTACTTCATTATATTCTATATCAAGTAATACTTTTCCATCATTATTTATATATCCATATCTATATCCTTCTTCTTGTTTTTGTCCTACTATGAAACCTGCATTTTTATATTTTGTTTCATTTTCATAATATCCATCTGCGCTAATTGAATCATAAATAATTTCTGTGATTTTTTTACCTTTAATATTTATAATACCATATTTTTCGTTTTGTTTTACTACTAAACAACCTTCTTTATATAATAAGCTCTCTATTTCATCATATATAGCACCTGTAATTTTTTTCCCTTGATAATTTATAATTCCATATTTGTCATTTTCTTTATATATTAAAACACTTTTTTCATAAGGTACTTCTGCTAATGCATCTTTAAACATTATAGGCAATACTCCGTGAATAGTTTGTTAATATTTTTTCGTTTTTATCATTTACCACTTCTGTTTTTTTCTCATTTTTGTTTAAATATCCAATAAAAACTGGTTTTGAAGGGTTTGGGATTTCAAGTATTTCATATACTGCAGGAACCAAAATATTTCCTTTAGAATCTATTACTCCATATTTTTGATTTTCGTATAATTTAAAGTAAGAAAAATTTGTTATTTCTTCTATGCTATAATCTTTACTATTGGCTTTTTTTACAATTATATAAATAAAAAATGCTATTAAAAGAATTAGTATTATAATTATTGGTATTATTATATTTTCTTTTTTTATTTTTTGTTTATTTAATTTTTTCATTATTTGTACCTCCAATTTATATATTAAAAATTCTCTTTAGCATATTTATTATATATTTATTTTAGTGAATGTGTCAATAATTTTATTCTTTTGTTATTATAATTTATTTTTTATCTTAATTTATTTAAGTACTGCCTGAATACAAAGTCTGTATTCAGGCATATTTTCTACACAAGTAATTAGCGTTAATTTATTTTCCTTTGTATTTTCTAAACAAGATAAATTAGTTTCTTCTATTTTTTCCTTTTTTATAACATTATAATATCTTGCTCCATGCTCTGTTTGATAAACTATATTATCTCCTATTTCGAGCCTTTTTAATCCTTCAAAAAAGTTATATCTATATCCTCTATTATGGGCTGCAAGTGCTACATTTCCATCCCATTTACTTGTATTTTCGAAATGACCTACTGCTTTTTTTAAGATTTCACTAGATGTTCCCTCTAAAATTGGTGCATCAAGATTAATTTTAGGAATTAAAATTCTCCATTCATTTGATTTGTAGTTATTTTCTGTAACATTTTGTTCATTATCTTCTACTTTTTCATTATATTTTATTATTTCATTAGTTTTTTCTGCTATTTCTTCTTTATTTGTTTCAATTAAAGTTTGGGGGTTGATTACCTTTTTTTGACTTTCCTTAAATTTGATAAGAATAAAATTTAAAGATATATATATAACTATGAAAAAAATACATAAAACAATTATCCATTTTCTTTTGCTTTTATTATACATACATATAATTTACCTCCTTTATTATTTTATTTATTTCTTTTGTATATTATTAAATATCTCTTGTTTGATTGATTTTTTAAGAATTCTTAATTTTGAACTTAAGTTACATGAATTTAAAATTGCAATTTTAAAGACAGTTTTATAAAACTGTCTTTATGTTACCATATTTTACCTGATTTGTAAAGAACTTTTCATCGCCTTTTTCTTTCATTTTTCGACATTCGGTTACAATTCACAGTTATTTAAGTATTAAAGGAAATAAATATAATATTTTTTTATACTTCCCCAAAGGGCTGTGAATTGTAACAACATTAACGTCCCTAATGGGAACACTCAAAATAGAACTCAACCCCATCTTCTTTATTTTGGATCCCATAGTCATTATGATAATTATTCATAATTGCTTTTACCAAAGCAAGTCCTATTCCTGTTCCTCCATTTTCTCTATTTCTAGAGCTATCTACTTTGTAAAAACGTTTCCAAATTCTATCTAGCTCTATTTCTGGAATTTTCTCACCAGTATTAAAAACTCTAACTCTAACTTTATCATTATTTTTTTCATCTATATTTATTATTATTTTCTTTTCTCCATTAACTTTTTCTGCATGTTTTATAGCATTTGTAATGTAATTTGTAACCACCTGATCTATGTAAAATGAATCTGCTGTAATATATACTGGCTTAATTTCATTAAGTTCCACATCTATTTCTTTTTCTTTTATCATGACATCACATCTACGAATTACCTCTTTTATTAATTCTACAATGTCAAATTCTGTATTATTAAATTTCCTTTTTCCATATTCTAATTTCATAAGTTCTAATAATTGCTTTACAAGTGCATCCATTTTTTCCGCTTCATCTAAAATTACTTCTGCATAAAATTTTCTAGACTCTTCATCAGTATTTACATTTTCTATAAGTCCTTCTGAATAACCCTGAATTAAAGCTATTGGCGTTTTTAGTTCATGAGATACATCTGATATAAACTGTTTTCTCATTTCATCTATTTGTGATTTTTCTTCTATATCTTTTTCAAGTTCTTTATTTGTTTCTCTAAGTTGTTTTATTGTACTCTCTAGCTTATCTGACATTAAATTAATACTTTTTCCTAAGTTATTAATTTCATCATCTGCATCTGTTATTTGATATTTCTTTGAAAAATCAAGCTTTGACATATTTTGGGCTATTTCGTTAAGCTCTAAAATTGGTTTAGTAAATTTTTTAGAAATAAATGATGCTAAAATACTTGCAATTATTATTGATACCCCGTCCTATTAATACAAGAAGTCTATTTGATATTTTTACACTTTCTTGTATAGAAGCAACTTGAATACGAATGTATAGTATATTTCCATTGTCTAATGTTGCTGATAAAAATATGTAATTCATACTATTTTTTTCATCTATTATTCTTCTTATTGTAATATTTTTATTTTGATATATAATTCTATTATTTGTTTTATTCTTTTCTAATGGATAATTAATATTATTTTCGATAAGTATCATTTCATTAATTTTATTTATAACTGTTGATAAATTTCTGTCAGAACTAAATGTTGTAATATTTTTGTCATCCATAATTAAAATATCAAAATCATTTTTTGCAGCTATTTTGTATAATTCATCTTCTATATTAAAGCTTTGATCTATATTTTCATTTTCTTGACTATAAAGAAAATTTATTCTTTCATAAGCTAATTTAACATTTTTTATTTTAGAATGTAAATAAAAACTTTCTAGCACTACATTGTTAATTACTATTAAAAATATTACAATTACTGCAACAACTACACATAAGGATACAAATAACCTCATTCGTACAGATTTTAATTTGTTTTTTATGAATTCCATTTTATTGGTATCATTCCCTTCAAAATTATATCTTTTATTTTACTTCAAATTTATATCCAATTCCTCTAATTGTTTCAATGTATTTCCCTTTTTTACCTAGTTTGTGTCTAATCTTTTTTATATGGCTATCTATTGTTCTAGAATCTCCATAATAGTCATAATTCCATACATTATTTAGGATTTTATCTCTCGAAAGTGCAATTCCATTATTATCTATAAGATATTTTAAAAGCTCATATTCTCTTAAACTTAGTTCTATTTCTTTTGAGTCAACTTTCACCGTTCTTCCATCACTATCAATTACTATTCCACCATATTCTTTAATATCATTTTCTTTTGGTTTAGTTCTTTTTAAAAGTGCTTCAACTCTAGCAACTAATATTTTAGGACTAAAAGGTTTTGATATGTATTCATCAACTCCAAGTTCAAATCCAAATAGTTCATCTTGCTCTTCTCCTCTTGCTGTTAGCATTATAACAGGAACTTTAGATGTTTGTCTTATTTGTCTTAAAACACTCCATCCATCTAACTTTGGCATCATTACATCTAGCAAAACAATATCTATTTTATTTTGATTTTCTTCAAATACTTTTAATGCTTCTTCTCCATCTGCAGCTTCTAATACTTTGTATTGTTTTTGCATCAAAAAATCTTTTACTAATTTACGCATTCTTGACTCATCATCTACAACTAGCGCACATATATCATTCATTTTTTCTCCAATCTGCTAAAAATAATTTACTAACTTTCTAGCTACATTTTTATAAAATAAAAAAGGTCAAAAGTTAGAACTCAATATCTAACCTCTAACCTTATATTTTATAATAATAATATTTTGTGTTTAATTTGTGAATTTTTTGGTGTTTTTTAGCCAATTATCACTATTATTGTCTTCTACATCAATTTCAAAATTATCCCATGATAGATTTGTTTCATTTGCTTCCTCATTTTTTACTGTATAATATGGGTTTCCTAATTTAATACAATATTCTCTATGTTTCTTATCCATTTTATATTTGCCCCTTACTTTATTTTTTCATTCCTTCTTTAATATAATTTACTTCTTCTTCCATATCAAGTCTAACAAATAAAGGCTCACCTTTTTCTATTACCTTTATATTTTCTGGCAAAACACCGTAAGTTTTTGTGCTCTCCCAATTTGTTAAGTTTTCATCTTTTATTCCTAATTGATCTAACATTTTATTTGAAGTATTTTTTAAAAATGGTCTAAGTAATATTGCAACTATTCTTAAGTTCTCTGCCAAATGATGCATTACAGATTGTAATTTTTCTTTATCTTCCTTAGCTTCTGATTTTGCTAAAACCCATGGTGCTGTTTCGTCTATATATTTGTTGCTTCTTGAAATTATTTCCCAAATTTCTGATAATGCATTTGATACATGTAAATTATCCATATCTGTTTCAACTGCTCTTACGCAGCCAGAAACAAAACTTTCTACTGCATCATCTTGCTCATTTCTTGTGTTTGCTATCATAGGAATAACTCCATCAAAATATTTATTCATCATTCCTATTGTTCTATTAAGCAAATTTCCTAGGTCATTGCATAAATCTATATTAAATCTCTCTACAAATCCCTCTGGAGTAAATACCCCGTCTTGACCAAATTGTAACTCTTTAAGTAAGAAATATTTTGTTGCATCTAGTCCATATCTATCTATTAGAAGTTCTGGATAAACAATATTTCCTTTAGATTTTGACATTTTTCCATCTTTCATCATGATCCATCCATGAGCATATAGCTTTTTAGGAATTGGAAGGTCAAGTGCCATTAAGAATATTGGCCAATAAATTCCGTGAAAACGTATTATATCTTTTCCAACTACATGAACATCTGCTGGCCAGTATTTTTTAAACTTAGAATCATCATCTGATCCATAACCAAGTGCTGTAATATAGTTTGTTAAAGCATCAAGCCAAACATAAATAACATGTTTTGGATCTTTTTTTACTTTTATTCCCCAGTCAAAACTTGTTCTACTTACACATAAATCTTCTAGTCCTGGTTTTATAAAGTTATTTAATAGCTCATTTTTTCTCGATTCAGGTGCAATAAAATCTGGATTTTGCTCATAAAACTCTTCTATTTTTTTTTGATATTTTTTCATATTGAAGAAATATGATTCTTCCTTCATTTTCTTAACTTCTCTTCCACAGTCTGGACATTTTCCATCAACCAATTGTGTTTCTGTAAAAAAGGTCTCACATGGAGTGCAATACCATCCTTCATATTCTCCTAAGTATATATCCCCTTGCTCCATTAATCTATCAAATATTTCTTCTACTACTTTTGTATGTCTTTCTTCTGTTGTTCTAATAAAATCGTCATTTTTTATATCCATTCTTGTCCATAAAGCCTTTGCCATTTCTGCCATTTCATCTACATACTCTTGTGGCGACTTTCCATTTTTTAAAGCAACTTCTTGTATTTTTTGTCCATGCTCATCTAATCCCGTTAACATGTAGGAGTCATATCCTCTTTCTTGTTTATATCTTTTTAGTGTGTCTGCAAGCACAGTTGAATATGCTGTTCCAATATGAAATTTTCCACTTGGATAGTATATTGGCGTTGTAACATAAAATGTTTTGTTTTCCATTTGCTTATTCCTCCTTACATTTTTAGTTTATTATTCCCATTTTTTGCATAACTATTTTATCATAAACTTCTCCTAAATACAAGAGGTGTAAAAACAGCTCTCCGTCCTCCAAAAACATTATCTCAAAATACGCAAACTATTTAATACTGTAAGAAGGCTTACACCAGTATCTGCAATTACTGCTAACCACACTGGAGCAAATCCAAGAAATCCAAATGTTACAACTACTAGCTTTACCATTAAAGAAAATACTATATTAAATTTTATTATTCTCATTGTTTTTTTTGCATTTTTTATGGCAAACGGTAAAATGTTAATATTATTTGACATTAATATTCCATCTGCAGCAGTTGTTGCAATTTCAGTTCCTTCTCCCATTGCTATTCCAAAATCTGCTTCAGCTAAACTTATGCTATCATTTATTCCATCTCCTATAAAGATTACTTTTCCATCTTCTTTTAGCTTTACTACTTTATCTTGTTTTTCTTTAGGTAGAAGCCCTGCATATACTTTTTTGATTCCTATTTGCTTTGCAATTTGTTCTGCGTTTTCTTTATTATCTCCTGTAAGAATTATTACATCTTTTATTTTTAATTTTTTTAGATTTTTAAATAGGTTACTTACATTATTTCTAATTTCTTCTTTAAATGTAATAGAACCTACTAGCTTTCCGTCAATGGTTAAAAAATTTGCATTTTCATTATTTATTTCTATGTTATTGTTTTTTAATAATTTACTATTTCCAAATAAAACTTGCTTTTGATTTATTGTAGCTTTTATTCCATGTCCTGGTATTTCTTCATAATTTTCCACGATTAAATCGGTTTCTATATTATCTTTTTCCACTTCTTGTGCAATTGCTGTGGATATTGGATGGTTTGAGTTTTTTTCAAGTACATAAATATATTTTAAGACTTCCTCTTTTGAATATTCTTCAAAAGTTTCTATCTTATCTATTTCTAGTTTTCCAGTTGTAATAGTTCCTGTTTTATCTAATACTATGTAATTTGCATTTGCTAATGCTTCGATATGTTTTGTTCCTTTTATAAGTAATCCTTTTTTTGAGTTCACTCCAATACAAGAGAAAAATGCAAGTGGAACTGATATAACAATACTACAAGGACATGATGCAACTAGAAAAACTAAAGCTCTCATTATCCATGTTTTAAATTCTTGATTTAATACAACTGGTGGAATAATTCCAACAATTAAAGCTAATACTATTACTATTGGTGTATATATTTTTGAAAATTTATTAATAAACTCTTCTGTTTTGCCTTTATTATTTTTTGCCTCATATACTAAATCTGCAATTTGAGAAGCAGTTGAATTTCGATAGTTTCTTTTTACAATGGCTGTAATACTGCCATTTAGATTTATACTACCTGATAAAATTTCTTGACCTTCGCCTACTTCTACCGGCTTACTTTCTCCAGTTAAAGCTGACATATCTAAGCTTGCATTTCCACTTACTACTTTACAATCTACTGGAACCATTTCTCCCGGCTTTATCAAAATTTTATCATTTTCATTTATGTCTTCTACATTTACACTTTTAATATCATTATTTTCTTTTATCAAATTTGCTGTTTTTACTTGAATATCTACTATATTTTTTATATTATCGTTAGATTTTTCTACTGCCTTGTCTTCTAAAAACTCTCCAAGTTTAAATAATAAAATAATCATGCAACTCTCTGGAAATTCTCCTAAAATTAATGCAGCAATAATAGCAATGGTCATTAATGTATCTTCTTCAAAATTTAGTTTAAATATGTTTTTTATTCCTTCTAAAATCATTTTATAACCAGATAGCAATACAGAAACTGTGCATAAATATCCTTGATATGGTTTTAATGCCGGTATAAATGAGATTATAAATAAAGCAATAGAAACAATATATAAAAATATATCTTTCTTTCCTAGCTCTTCTTCATTATTATTTTCATGCTCTTCTTGTATATGTTTACAAATATCACAATTTGTTTTTTCTTTCATATCTATATTTCTCCTTTTTCTTCTCTTATATGTTGTAGTGCCATTTTTATAATTTTTTCTATGTGTTCATCTTGCAAGCTATAATATACTTGCTTACCTTCTTTTCTATATTTTACAAGTTTTGATGTTCTTAATAGTTGTAGTTGATGGGATACATTAGATTGTGTTAAATTAAGCCTCTCACATAAATCAAAAACACATAATTCATTGTTTAATATTTCGCATATTATTCTAAGCCTTGTGCTGTCTGAAAATAGTTTAAATACATCTGCCATATCCATTATTTCTTCTTCATTTATATCTTCCTTCTCTTTCATTTGTGCTCTCCTTTCATTTTTATATGAATATATGATTACTTATTCATATATTAGCATATATCATAATATATGTCAAGAGCAGACAAAATATTTGTCTGCTCTTTTAATATTTATTATCCATTTATTTGTTTTGCAACTTCTTCAGCGAAGTTTTCTTCTCTTTTCTCTAGTCCTTCACCTTTTTCTATTCTTGCAAATCTTATTATTTTAGCACCTTTTCCTTCAACCATTTTTCCAACTTTTTCATCTGGATTTTTTACAAATTCTTGCTCTACTAAGCAAATCTCACCGTAGAATTTTCCAATTCTTCCTTGTACCATTTTTTCTGCTATTTCAGCTGGTTTTCCTTCATTCATAGCTTGAGCTTTTAATATTTCCATTTCTTTTGCTACTCTTTCTTCTGGAACTGAAGCTCTATCTAAGTATTCTGGTCTTGCAGCTGCTATTTGCATACATACATCTTTTGCTGTTTGTTCATCAGCATTTTCCATTTCAACAAGTACTGCTATTTTTCCTTCTCCATGTATGTAGCTTGTAACTGTTCCATTTGCACTTTCAAATCTTTCAAATCTACGAATTGACATATTTTCTCCAATTGTAGCTATTTTATTTGTTAATACTTCTTGTACTGTTTTTCCAACTTCTGCAATTGATTCTTGCGCTAATAATTCTTCTACATTTGCTGGATTTTTTGTAGCTATTTGTTTTGCAACATCTGCAACAAATGCTTTAAATTCTTCGTTTTTAGCAACGAAATCTGTTTCAGCGTTTACTTCTACTGCAGCACCTATTTTTTTATCTTCTGAAACATAAGCTGCAGCTAAACCTTCTGCTGCTATTCTTCCTGATTTTTTAGCAGCTTTTGAAAGTCCTCTTTCACGTAATAGCTCTATTGCTCTTTCTTCGTCTCCATCAGTTTCTGTTAAAACTTTTTTGCAGTCCATCATTCCTGCACCTGTTTTTTCTCTTAATTCTTTTACTTGACTTGCTGTAATCATTTTATTATTTCCTCCCTCTTTTAAAATTAATAAAAATCTTCATTTTTAATTAATTTCTTTTATAATAAAAGGTTAGATGTTTGAATTAGTAAAATTTGTTTAATTATTTACTCTATATTCTAACCTCTAACCTCCAACTTCTAATTTATATTTAATTATTCTTCAGTTGTTTCTTCCTCTGCTACGACTTCTTCTATGCTTTCTGGTTCTGCTGTAACTTCTTGTTCTTCAGTTTCTACAGTTTCCATATCCATAGATTCACCTTGTCTTCCTTCAATGATTGCATTTGCCATTGTATCTGCAATTAGTTTAACTGCACGAATAGCATCATCATTTCCAGGAATAACATAGTCTAAATCTTCTGGGTTACAGTTTGTATCTATTAAACCTACAACTGGAATTCCTAATTTTCTAGCTTCTAATATAGCTATTTTTTCTTTTTTAGGATCTACTACAAATAGCACTCCTGGAAGTTCTGTCATTTCTTTAATTCCTCCAAGGTTCTTTTCTAGTTTTTCCATTTCTTTTTTTAGAAGTATAACTTCTTTTTTAGGTAATACATCAAATGTACCATCTTCTTGCATTGTTTCTAATTCTTTAAGTCTATCTACTCTTTTTCTAATTGTTTCAAAGTTTGTAAGCATTCCGCCTAACCATCTTTGATTTACAAAGTACATTCCGCTCTTTTCTGCAGCCTCTTTCATGCATTCTTGAGCTTGTTTTTTAGTTCCTACAAATAGAACTGTTTTTCCTTCCTCTGCTTGTTCTTTCATGAAGCCATATGCTTCGTCTAATTTTTTAGATGTTTTTTGTAGATCTATAATGTGAATACCATTTCTTGCTTGGAATATGTATTCTGCCATTCTAGGATCCCATCTTCTTGTTTGATGTCCAAAGTGAACACCAGCTTCTAGTAATTGTTTCATTGCAACTACTGCCATTTTTTATTCCTCCTTTTTTGTTCTACCTCCACTCTAACTTAAGCATTTAAAAAGACTTGCCTTTATTCTAAGCAAGCACACTTTTCAAACTAATTAAAGTGTGTGTATTTTTAACGCTAATTATTTTATCATAAAAATCCAGTAAATGCAAGACATTTTAAAGATTTTTTATGTTTTTGTACATTGAGACATAAAAACTTCCCATCGACAAGCTATGTAGCTAATCTCTAGGAAGATTTTATTCTATCTCTTTTCTTCATGTTTTTGAAAGTTTTCCCTGAAAACACTTAAAGCAAAATATTATTTCTTAAACATTCTTTTAATAAAATTTATTATTTTATTAAAAACATTTTCCTTGTACTCTATCATTTGCATATTACTTTTTTCTTCTTCATTAGTAACAGCTTGCTCTACTTTTCTATTTTTAAATAAATTATCAACTGAATATTTCTTTTGTTTTTCTTCTTCTTTTTTTAATGTATTTTCATTAAATAATTTAGTTAAATCTTGTTTTTCTTTTTCACTTTTACACCAATAATTTAAATGTAATAATGCAATAATTGAAATTGCTTCTTTGCTTATTTCTTGTTCATGTATTGGCTTACTTAAATCGTAGGTTACATTATAATTCTCTTCCTTATTTTTTATAAACAAGTTTCTTAATTTCTTTGGTATCTTTTCTCTATGCTCATCATCTACAGTATTTAAAAATGCATCTACTTCTGCATATGTTCTTGAACTAGTGCTCATCTTTTCCACCTTCTTTTTTTGTCTTATCTTGCTCTTTTTGAATCTCTCTTTTTAGCACTGCATGAGCTTCTCTTGTATCATCACTACCTATTTTCATCTCTTCATATGTTTCTATTAAACTTTCCTCTACTGTTGTAGTTACTGGTTCTGGTTTTTGTTCTTCTTGCGTTAATGGACTTTCTTCTGATTGTCTTTCTCTTTCTATTTTACCCACTTCAACTGCTTCATCCCAAATCTCATCATATCTTCTATCTGTTTTTGAATATAGTACTTGTTCTTTTGTAACTCCCATGCTCTTAAGTTGCTCTTCTATCTCTTTACTATCTTCTGTTCTTGAAAGTTCACTTTCAAAATCCTCCACTACTGGATCAATTAAAACACTCGTTTTATCTATCGCATACAAAATTTCATCTTCACTTTTACCGGCTTTAATGCCAGCAATAATCTGCTCTCTAAGTATTTGCTCCCCTATTTTTATTCTATCAACATCTCTTTCTATAAGACTTACCCCTGTTTTTTCCTCATATCCATGTTCTTGCAAATATTGTTGAATCTTTTTTTCTTTTAGAACTTTTCCTAATATCTCTCTACTTATTTTTTCATTTTCTAATTTTTCTATAGAATCAAGTTCATCAACTCTTATTCCCATTTCGAAAAAAGCCTCTTTTAAACTTTGGGTGTATTCTTTAAAGTCTAAATCTTCCATATCTACTCTTTTGTCATGACATTGGCTTAATATTTTGTAATCACTTACAAAATGTTTAACCGCATAACCTAATATTTCTTGTGCTTTCTCATCATCTAGTTTCCCTTCAGTTTTCATTTTCTCTGAAATCAATTTTATTCTATAGATATTTGTAGTAATAATATCTCCATCATATAATTCATTTATATTTTGTTGAAGGAATTCATTAATTAATTCATTTTCTATTTTTCTTAAATTAAATTCTTTCATACCATCAGAGCAAATAAATTCCTTATCAAATAATTGCAAATCACTCATTCCCAAAGGAATTAACATATTCTTTATTTTTTCAGAACTCATCTCTATCGTTTTTTTGCTTGCTAAATCACTTTCTACTTTATAAGTTTCCATAATTGCATTAGATGCTTCCACTAGAGAAATTATGCTACCACTAGCACAAGCACGAATATCTTCTTCTGCCCTCAACAAAGAACCATGATGTCTAGTCACTGGAGCCCTTCCTAATACATCTCTTATTGTCATTTCATATTTATCTATTGCTTCTTTATCTAAAGCACCTAGTTTAGTCCATCCACTTTGAGATGGATATCTCTTTTCAACATCCATCATGCTTAGTATATCACTTACATGGTTTATTCTATTTCCATCTGTTAAATCTAATGCATATTCTTCTTCACATGGTATAATAACTGTATTAGGATTCATCTTTCTAATCTGCTCATATTCACTCTGTGGGCAAATAAGAATGGCACCATTTAAATTAGCATTTCCTTCTATGAAAGTATCTTCTGTATTAATAGAGAATATTCTATCTCCAAATTTGTTAATAAATGTTCCTGCTGGATAAATAATTGCATACTTTCTTTTCTGCCAATCTCCGATTCCCATGTGATGCTACATTTCCATTTACTGAAAAATGTGTAGAATCTCTAGTTTCACCTAACTTGTATATTCTTTTTTCTTTATCTACCTTAGACTTTACTGTTTCTATTTCATCTTCTCTCGGTTCCCAATCAGTTACATGAACATAAGCATACTCATCTATTGCTCCTGCTTTCTCAACTTTTAATTCTCCACGTTTTTTGCATTCCTCTAATTCTCTAACTGTTAATACCTTTCCATATTTTCTATTTAATTCTTCTACTTGTTCTATAAAACTCTTCATATAAATTTCCTCTTCTTATGCGTTGAATATTATCTATTTATATTATATTATAATTTAAAAATTATAGTCAATATATTTTATTAAATTACTATTTATTCAATTATAACAATAAATTCAAATTAGACTTGTGTGGATACACACAAAAATAATAATTCTATTATTCCTCTGGCAAAATCGGATCAATAATATCATATTTTCTAGCATAATCTTTTGTATCTTCAAAAGCCCTATATACTTCAGATTTATTTTTCTTTAAGAAATTTATTATATTATATACATTTATCCATATTTGATTTACTCCTTCTTTTTGACTCTCATCAAAAATAAGTTGCATTCCAAAATGAAGATGTGGAACATTTATATTATTTACATTTTCTTTTGTACTATATCCAGTCATTCCTAAGTATCCTATAACATCTCCAGCTTTTACAATTTGCCCTTCTTTTAAGTCTTTTTCATAAGGATGATTTTTTCTTAAATGAGCATAGTAATAATATCTTTTTTTATCAAAACTTCTAATTCCTATTCTCCATCCTCCATATTGGTTCCACCCTAAAGCTTCAACATATCCGCTTTCTACTGCAATAATAGGTGTTCCAATTGCTCCCATTAAATCATTTCCTAGATGCACTCTTTTATAGCCATAGGTTCTCGAGTTTCCAAAATCATCATAATGACTAAATCCATAATTTTTTGCAATTGGTAAAAATGCCTTTATACCATATTTTTCTTTGTATATTTTACCTCCATCTTCATTTTTTACTTCTACTTGATAGTCACCTATAAACTGCTTTAAAATAGCTGTATATGCTTCTTTATAATAAGGATATAGTTTCATATCTTTTGTAATTAATTCTATGCTTTCTTCATTTTTCAAACGATTAACTACATCGTCTAAATCTTTTTGTTTAAATGACTTAAAATTCCCACCATATTTAGTTGCAAGATAAGCAAGTAAATCTATCCAATTTATTTTTATTTCATCTTCATTAGCATGAGATGATATATCTATTTTTGCTGTCTTTTCCATAACTTCTAATGGCACATTGAAATCTACCCATTTTATATATTTCTTTTCTTCTTCATCTTTTGCAAAAGATGTTATTAAAAATGTAAAGCTTACACTTACAATTATTATAATTAAAAGAATTATTAAAATAGATTTTTTTCTTATTTTAATGGATCTTAACATCACTTTTATTATCATTCCTCTCCAAAGAGATTTATCAATTAATTTGCCTATTTATATATTATTCATACATACAAAAAAAAAGAACAAGACAAGTCTTGCTCTTTATAATATATTTTTATTTTTTATTAACTAAATCTTTTAAAGCTTTTCCTGCTTTGAATACTGGAGCTTTTGATGCTGGTATTTTTATTTCTTCCTTAGTTTGAGGATTTCTTCCTTTTCTAGCTGCTCTCTTTCTTACTTCAAAAGTTCCAAATCCAACAAGTTGAACTTTATCTCCTTTTACTAAAGATTTTGTTACAGCTTCAACGAATGCATTTAATGCTACTTCTGCATCTTTCTTTGTATCTCCTGTTTTAGCTGCGATAGCTGCGATTAAATCAGATTTGTTCATTTAATTTACCTCCTATAAGATTCGTATGTAGATAACATTTTATCTACTATAAACATTATTCGCCAATGTTTCCCAAAATCCTTCTTTTTTTTTACTTTTTTTATTCTTTAACCCTTTGATTTTATTGGTTTTCCAGTTTTTGTATATCTTAATTCCTTTATTTTACTGCGTTCCGTCGCTTTTATATATTTGAGTTTTTTTTAAAATTTTGTATATTCTTTCTCCGCATAGGTAACATTAGAATATCTTCTTTTGTAAAAACTTTTAAAACTATAACAGCTATTATATAAATTATAATTGCTATTAGTATTGAAATTATTGTTGCCATTTTTTCACTTGTTATACTACATATTAATAAATATGTAGTATACGAGCATATTGCCATCATTGCTGTTGCAGTAAAAGGCTTCAATATAAAACTCGAAAACTTCAAATTTAAATCTATATTTTTCTGTAATACTTTAAAGCCGATGCAGAACGCTATTGCATGACAAGAAGCTGTTGCAAATGCAGCTCCAGAAGCACCTATTCTTGGATTTTGAACTAATACAATATTTAGAATAAATTTTACAGCGACTCCAATAATTAATGCAATTGCAGGAGTCATTATTTTTCCTATTCCTTGAAGAGCTCCATTTACTGTTTGTTCTAAAACATTAAATATTATAGAAAGTGAACATATTTGTAAAATAAATGCGCCTTCTGCTGCATTTGGAAATATTAAATTCAAAATTTGCTTAGCAAATATAAACATTCCCACCATACAGGGAAGTCCAATTAGCATTGTTATAAGAAGTGAAAATGATATTCTTTTTTTTACAGTTTCTATATTGCCTTTTGTTTTTGCTTCTGTAAGTGCTGGCACTAATGCCGTTGCAAAAGCTATATTAAATGATAAAGGAAGTGCAGTTAAAGTTTCTGCTTTTCCACTTAATATTCCATATTGTTTTAAAGCCTCCCCTTCTGTTAAAAATTTCTGCAAACCTCTTTTTACAGTTGTTGAGTCTATATTTATATTTATTGAAGTTAAAATAGCACTTAAAGACATAGGTATTGAAACTCCAAGTACTTTTTTAATAGTTTTTAGTATGCTTTTTGTTTCATAATTTTTTGACGAAATAATTTCTTTTGATAAGTCCTTTCTTCTTATTTTATAAAAAAGATATAAGTATGAAAAACTTCCAATTGTGGCAATTGTTGTAGCAAGGTTTGCACCTGCAGCCATTAAACTTGTATTTACTTTAGAATATATTGCAACAACTTCAACTATTACAATTGTAAATATTGTTTTAAATAGTTGCTCTATTGTTTGAGAATTGGCTGTTGCTTTCATATCTTGTCTTCCGTTAAAATAACCTCTAAACACACTTATTATTGAAACAAAAAATATAGAAGGAGATAGTGCAACAAGCGTTAGTTCAGCCTCTGGTATTAATAGCATATTTTTTGCAATGTAATGCGCTCCAAAAAACAAAGATAATGTACCGACAAAGACCGATTAAGGCAAATGTACCAAATGCTATTTTAAAGACTCTGTGTGCTCCCTTGTAATCATGTCTTGCTATTGCACCGAGAAACAAGCTTCGCTACTGCATTTGGAACTCCTGTAGATGATAATGTTAAAAGAAGTGCATATATAGAAAAACCTGCACTATATATGGCATTTCCTTTATCTCCAAAGCCTTCTTTATTTGTTAAATACCATTTATACACAAGTCCTAACAATTTAATTAGTACTTGTGAAAACATTAATGCAACCACTCCATGCATAAAACCTTGTTTAGTATTTTCTTTTCCTAATTTCAATATCAAATCTCCTATTCTTTTTTATAACTTTATTTTCCTATTTTTATTTTATGACATAAAAAAAAGGATTCTTAAAAAGGGGACACACACCGAAATAATAATTATACTTGAAATTATTATTTCGGTGTGTGTCCCCTTTTTAATGTCCCCTTTTTAATTATTTCGGTGTGTAACCTTTTTTATTGAGAAATTGGAACCGTTTCTATTTTTTACATTGGATTTTTGTTAATCATTTTAATTGGATCTACATCTCCATTTTCATCATGATTATATTCTGTTTCGCTTTTCCATCCATTCAACTTTTTCATTGACTTTTCTTTATCTTCCTCTACAATTCCATTTGTAAATTTCGAATAGTCATATTTTTTATCTGAATGTTTCTCCTTGTATTTTGCATCCATAAAATCCATCTTACCATCAACTACTTGAATTGCACCTTTGTTGGTTTTGTACTTGAATAGACATGCTTTAAATGGAAGCGACCTAACTTTATCTGGTGCAAATTTAGCTTTCCATGCCCATTCAATACCACTTAGTTTTGGATCATATCTTTCTTTCTCAGTATCATAACTGTTACCAAATTTCCAATAACGTACGTTACCAAACTCTTTAGACCACCATTCATTTTCCTCAATTGAATTGTTACCAAATACAATTTTATTAATACAATTTGCTGTTATAATGTTTCTGTAATTTCCAAGTTGTGCAAGTGATTGAGATGATATTGTTGTTCCTACTTTATATTTTCTATATAATGTAAATATTGGCTCTGTTGCTTTTGAGAAAAACTCTGGAAACTCATCTATATATAGGAAATGTGGTATTCTTGTTGTTTCATTTCCCGGTCTTCTTAATACTGCATTTTGCATTAGAATAATAAAGAATATTCCAAATGTTTTATGAAGTGCAGGACCTAAATCCCCACGTCTTGTACATGCAAAAACAACTTCTCCATTTTCTAGTATGTTTTCGTAATTTATGTTATTGCTTCTATTACAAATTATATTTTTTACGCCAGGATATCTAAGTAATTTTTCAAATATTGATGTTGCATATTGAAGTGCTTTTTCTGTTTGTTCTTTTCTTGGAGAACCTTCATAAAAGTTCTTTTTAAAATATTGAAGCACATTAGAATATTCATTTGCAATTTCCGGTACAGCTTGAAGCTTATTGCAAATATCCTCTACTGCTGCTGTATTTTTAAATATTTTTAGAACATCCTCAAGTGTAGGTAAATAATCATCATCTTTATATATAATTGGATATGTTGCTTTAAGTAAAATACATGTATTTTCTATAGCTTCTATTGCATCATTTTCAATGCTAACTTTATCTACATTATCAGCTGTTCCTTGATACATAGCCTTTAATACTGCTGTAAAAACTCCTGCTGCTTTTAATGGGCTCTCATATACAAAAGGATTTAATCCAATTGAGCTTGAATCATTTGGATCAACTAAATGATATGGCACGCCATAATTCTTAGCAACTTCTATCATGTGAGATGTTGATTCAAAATCTGGTGAAATTGATGTAAGTCCTAATGTTTTATAAATAATTTTACCATTTGATTTTCCTAAAATCATTTTGCTCATATATGTGTTAAATAAATTTGCTTTTTCTTCTTTTGGTGCTATCATATTTAAATTAAAATTATTGTTTATATAATCGTTTGTATATGGGCAATTAAGAGTTGCAATTCCTGTTTTTAAAGCTGTAAATCCCATTTCTTTTGCTGTGTTTCTAAAGAAATATTTTTTTTCCAAATCTCTTGCAACCATTGGTTCAAATACAAGAGAGGTCTTTCCTGTTCCAGATGGGCCAACTACTAAAAATTGATTAAATCTGCTATCTTCCGGAATAGTTTCTTTTGCTCCAGTTTCTTTATTCATACAAATAAACATTTCACAAGCATAAGCACCTGTTCCTGTTTTATTTGGTTTTGCTAAATTTATTCCACCATAATCCCAAATAGATTCTTGAAGCATACGAGAATCGTTAACACTTGTATATAAAAATTTAAATACTTGAGGAACTGTTATAAAAGGTAGGTAAATTGCAAGTGCAGTTAATGCTGGTTTAAATAGTTCTGGAAAATCTGTTGCCAAAACTGGATATCCAGGAAGTGATACTAAGCCAAACCAAACCAAACGGTTTAGCCATTGAACTCCCATTGACATTGCTATTGTGTATAAAGCTATAACATATAAATTAAAAAGTACTGATTTTCTATCGTTTGAATTAGCATATTTTGATGCAAACCCAAATAAAAATGCAAAAACAGGACATGCAAGTGCAAATGTGTACATAAATGGTCCCCAGTATGATACACTCATTCCTGTAAATATAATAAGCAAAACTTCTACTATTCTATCGACCATAAAATAAATAGAAAGCAATGTTAAAATATATGTTATAAATGTATTTCTATCTGTTTTTAGAAATTTTAAAAATTTGTCTATATATTTCAAACTTTTCACCACTTTCGAAACTTAAAATTATACATATATATTATCCTACAAAATGGCAAAAAAATCAAGAGTTTTCGCGTTAAATTCCCAATAATTTTACTTCTACATCTTGCATTTTGTATTTGTTTGTTTCTTTATCTAAAACAAACCCTACTAAAGTTTTGTCAAGTGTTTCTTTGTTTTGTCTCAAATCTGTTGAAAAATATAAATTTATTTTTTTTATTTCAACTTGGTTCATAACAATTGTTTTAAATGTCTCTCTAATATGTTTGTCATCTTCACATATAAAGATTAATTGTGGCATTGATGAAAATCCTGAATCACCTTCTACAAAATTCTCATAAAAATCTTGGTATAATCTCATTTTATCAACTAATTTTTTCTCCCAATCTTCTTCTCTTCTTACTACTTCAAATAGAAATTGTAAAGATTTTGAGCTTTTAGTTAATTTAACACATCCTCCTGTAGCTTTAAATACTTTACCCAACATTTTCGCATTTATATTTGGTTTTGCAATATATGAATCAAAAGCTTTTACTTTTCTTAAATAAGCAATAATTGTTTGATTACCAGCCAAACGTTTTTTAATCATTGGAACAGGTTTTGTGTTATCTGTTGGTTGCCATTTACATTCTATTCCTCTAGAATTTAATAAATATTTTCCCATTTTTTCTAAACAATAAACACGATAAATTCCATTACCCTCTTGTGATGAAAAATAATATCTTGTTAATATTTTTGATTTTACTAATTGATCTAATTTATTATTTAACTTATCTTGAGATGCAACGTCTATTCCTTTCCATGCTAGAAGTTGATAAATTTGTCTTGATGTAATAAACTCAAATTCATTTACAAGTTCCATAATAGAAAAATGAACTTCATTTATATGTCCAATGTTTATTTTATGTACAATTTGATTCATTGAAACATATCCATCTTTTCCATCAAATACTTTTATTTCTCCTTCTCTTATAGCAAACGGAGATATTACTGCTTTTATTTCATTATCTTCTACCATAATTTCCTCCTCTTTGGTCAATTGGGACTGTTCTAAATGACCATTTTGTAGTATAATTTTTCTTAATTTATTTATTGGTGGTCATTTAGAACAGTCCCAATTGACCACCTATTGACCCCTCACGATCATCAAACGATTATTAATTTTACCTTTTTCTTTTCAGGTATAATTTTTTTAATGTAAACTTTAACATTTTGTCCATATTCAATTCCATCTTTGTATTCTGCAAGTCCAACTAAATTTGGTGTAAGTTCAACAAAAATTCCATTTTTTAATTTTTCTGTTTCTCTTGCTATTCCTGTTACTGTTGAACCTTCTTTAAATTTTTCTGCGTTTTCTTCCCATGTTCCCAAAAGTTCTTTATAAGATAAAAGTACTTTTGAGTTTTCAGTATCTATAGATTTTACCATAAATTTAGCTTTTTGTCCAATTTGTAGTCTTTCAAAAGGTGATTTTATCCTTGCAACAGACATATCTTCTATGTGTACAAGAGCCGATCCTCCATTTTCCATTTTTACAAATGCTCCATAGGGTTTTATACCTGTTACTATACCTTCTACTATTTGTCCTTCTGCTATTTCTTGTGTTTCTCTTTTATTCAAATTACCTATTCCGTATCTCACTTTCTTATCTCCTTTTATCTTGTGTTTTATATTATAATATAATTATATAAATAATTTATTTTTTTGTAAATACTTATTTCATTAGTATTTCAACTTCTTTTTTACTTAAATATCTCCACTTACCTATTTTTAAATCTTTTACGTCTATTGTTCCAATTTTTGAACGATGCAGAGCAACAACCTTCTTCCCAATGGCTTCACACATTTTTCTTACCTGTCTATTTTTGCCTTCATGAATAATAATTTCTAAACGTGAAATATTCTTTTCTTCATCTATTTTTAATATTTTAACTTTTGCAGGTTTCGTCTTATATTCTTCATCAATTATAACACCCTCTCTTAGCTTACTCACATCTTCATTTGTAACTTTCCCTCTTAAAGTTACTGTATAAGTTTTCTCAACTTCATGTTTTGGATGTGTTACATGATAAATAAAGTCTCCATCATTTGTTAGTATTAACGCACCTGATGTAAACATATCTAGTCTTCCCACAGGTAGCAAATTTCCTCCTGCATTTTTAACTAAGTCAATTACTGTGTTTCGATTAAATTGATCTTTAACTGTTGTAACATAATCAATAGGCTTATTAAGTAGTACATATACTTTTTCAGTTTTCACTCTAATTTCTTTTTCTAAGAATTCTACTTTATCGACTTTTGGATTTACCTTTGTTCCAAGTTCTGTTACAACTTTTCCATTAACTTTTAATTTACCTTCTAAAATATATTCTTCAGCCTTTCTTCTAGATGCAACTCCATTATTTGCTAAAAATTTTTGAAGTCTAATTAATTCTTCCATAAAAACAATTCCTTTTTTGATGTTTTTTAGGACGGAGCCAAAAAACATCATCTTCTCTTTTTTAATTTAGATTTTTAATTGATGTTTTTTTGCTCCGTCCTAAAAAACATCAAAACTTTTTCAAAGTAATCTGGAAGAGGAGCTTCTAAAGAAAGTTTCTCTCCCGTAACCGGATGAATAAACTCTAATTTCTTTGCATGTAATAATTGTCCCTCTATACCAAACTCGTTCTTCCCATTTGAGTATGTCATATCTCCTACTACTGGATGTCCAATTTCACTTAAATGAACTCTTATTTGGTGTGTTCTTCCTGTTTCTATTTTTACCTCTAACAACGTATAACTTCCTTTTTGGGTTGTATATCTTTCTAAAACTTTATAGTGGGTAATTGCTTCTTTTCCATTTTTAGTAACTGCCATTTTTTTTCTGTCTTTTGTACTTCTTCCTATTGGCATATTAATTGTTGCTTCATTTTCCGAAATTATACCTCTAACAAGAGCAATATAAGTTTTCTTAACTTTTCTATCCTTTATCTGCTTGCTTATTTTAATATGTGCATTATCATTTTTTGCAACAATTAAAAGTCCTGATGTATCTTTGTCAAGTCTATGTACTATTCCAGGTCTTAACTCTCCACCAATTCCGGAAAGGCTATCTTTGCAGTATGCCATAATCCCATTTACAAGTGTGCCTTCCCAATTTCCATTTGCGGGATGAACAACTAATCCCTTAGGTTTATTAACTACTAAAATATCTTTATCCTCATATATAATATCTAAAGGTATATCCTGGGCTTTTATTTTAGCTTCTTTTGGTTCATCTATTTGTATCTTTATTTTATCTCCATTTTGAAGTTTATATGATGCTTTTTGCTCTGTGTCATTTACTGTTATTTTACCTTCTTCTAGTAATTTTTGGATCATGTTTCTTGATAAATTTACATCTTGTTTTGCTATATATGCATCTAATCTTGCTTTTTCCGTTATTTTCTCAACTATCAACTCTTTTATCAAATTATTTCCCTCTATTCTTGCTCATTTCTTTCATAAATTACAAAATTATCATCCTTATATAATTGTTTATAATTATCATTTCTAGATAAGAACATATTTAATTTAGCATTGTTTAAAACTATAACATGAGTTATTCCATATTTATCAAATTTCGTTTCATAATATGTTCCTATTGTTGATATGCTCATATAATCTGAAAAAATATCTCTTCCTTCTTCTTCATCTTCTTGTTTATTAAACTCTGGAGCATATAAATCTGCTCGAGAATCAATAAATACTGGTATCCCTCTGTATACTAGATAGCTTCCATAATTATATTCATTATATAATTTTATATTTTTAACATCTAAATTTTCTAACATCCAATTGGCTGCTGCTACTGGATATTTTTTTTCATTTATAAATGGATCATTTAATTTAGGTTTTATTATAGCAAAACACATTAAAACAACAATAAATATTGTAGCAACTTTACCTATATTGGTTGTCATCAAATCCATGAAGTCGAAACTTCCCTCTTTATCGTATTTGTTAAGCAAAAATTCAATCCATTTAGCCACACTAATTAATCCTATAATTATTAACAATGATACTTGTCTTCTCGACATAAAGCATAAAAATATTAATCCAAATATCATAAAGAAATCATTCATTCTTATTTTTAAATCTGAAAAAATTAATATTGCAAATATAAATGCTAAAATAAACATTGTATCTTTTTCATTAAATAGTGTAAGTGGTAAATGTTCACTAATACTTTTTGTTGTATTTCCTTGCATTGTTTTAATTAGGTATGTATATGGAGTATCTCCAAGTGGTGTAAGAAGTCCTGTAAAAGCGCAAATTATCATCACTAAAATTAACCATTTTGTAGCTTTGTTTTTTTCTATCTTTAATTTATATGGATTTTCTCTTTTTTGCTTTTCTTTTTTTATTACTTCTTCTACTTTTATTTTTTGTTTTTCCAATTTCTTATTTTCTTGTTCTAATTTATTATTAAGTCTTTTTATTTTTTCTTGATTATTTGTTTTGTTTATTTTATTTTCTATTGATTTTATTGTATGTCTTCTACTAAATAAAACCATTTTTGATATAATGTTTTTTTCCAATATTAAAGCTATAAGATATTCTGCTACATAAGGTAAAAATAATACAAAAAAGAATGGCCATACCGCAACATGTATATTTGCAATTGTTATTGATATAAGCACAAGTCCTACTAAATAACCTTTCTTCTTACTTTCTAAAAAGCCTTCGATACATAAAATTGTTAAAACAAATAGACTAAATGTTACAAGTTGCGCTCTTGCTGCAATAAAATCAATTAATAAATACATTGCTAATATTGTTAAAAAGAATGATATTAAAGGATTTTTACTTTTCTTTATCATTGTTATGTATATTAAAATTCCTAAAGTTGCAGTTAATATTACGGTAGATATATATATAAATAACATTCCTCCATTACTAAGTCCGCGATATTTCTCCTAAATGGTATATAAAATACATACCTGTATCATAAGCCCAATGAGGATATGTATATGGTAAATTTTCGTGCCATGAGAAATGATCCTGCATATCTATACCATTATTTGCTATTTGTTCTCCAATTTTAATTGTATAAAATGTATCATTTTGTAAAGTAATTGGTGTAATAGCAATACAAAACAATACTATACACATAATTGCTAAAACATTAAATCTTATTTTTGTATTTTCTCTACTATTATCCATTTTTATTTTCCTTCCGCTTCTTTTATTTAGCAGTATTATATAATAAAAAGTTGTTACTATCAAGAATTTTATATAAAAAATAGATTTTAAAAGGCAGGTAACTTAAATTAACATTTTTAAGTTATCTGCCTTAATCTATATAAAAAACAATATTGTTTGTACTATATACTATGCTATTTTATAAATTTTGTTACAAACATTTTTTACATTTTTGCTATTAGTGCTTTTATTTTTATTCCCTGCTCTTTAAACATCTTTTCATGTTCTGTTTCAATATTATCCCAGAATGATTCTTCTTTTTCCAAATCATATGTTGTTTTTAATATTTCAAAACCAGCTTCTTTAAAATATAACAGACTATCATTAAATAGATTATCATCATCTGTTTTAAAATAAATTTCCCCATTTTCTAGTAAAAATTCTTTATATTTTTCAAGTTGCCTTGTGTGTGTTAGCCTTTTCTTATGGTGTTTTCCTCTTGGCCATGGATTACAAAAATTAATATATATTCTTTGAACTTTATCTTCTTTTCCTAAAATTAGGAATATTCTTTCAATATCAAAACGAGTTAGATAAACATTATCTACTTCTAAATTTTGCTCACTATATACATTTTCTATATTTCTTTTAGCCAAACCTAGCATAGCATCTACTAGATCTATTGCTAAATAATTAATCTCTTTATTTTTTGATGCAAGCTGTGATATAAAACTTCCTTTACCACATCCAAGTTCTATATGAAATGGTCCTTCATTTTTATATAATGTTCTCCACTTGTTTTTATAATCTTGTGGATTATCTATATAAAATTTACTTGCTTCTAATTCTGGCCTAGCCCATGGTTTAAATCTTATTCTCATTTTATTCCTTCCTTAAATATCTTTAAAATAAACTTTTTAAAAATCCTTTTGTTCCTTCTCCAATTCCCTTTATTATGCCTCCTATTATATTTAACAATGTTCTTATTATTGAGTTTTTTTCATAAAAATCAACAATTATTTTATGTGTAGGAGGAAATATCCATATTACAATAATTATAGCTGCTATTATTACAATTGGTATTATCATATTAAAAAAGCGTTTCCATGTCCATGGTTCTTTAACTTTGTATCTTATTTGATAATTTTTCTGATTTGCATTAGCATTTTTATATTTATTATAAATTTGATTTTGTTTAAAAGTTATTTCTTGCTGTCTCATTTTCTCTAAAATTTCAAGTTTTTCCTTTTCCTTATCTCTTTTTTCTTGTTCCAACTCCTGTTCTAGTTTAAGATTATATATCTTCCTTTTTTCACTGTTGCTCAATATTTCATACGCATCATTAATTTCTTTTATCTTTTCTTCTGCTATCTTTTTTTCTTCTACACTATGTTGTAAATCTGGATGATATTTCTTAACTAACACATGATAAGCTTTATCTATTACTTCTTTTGAAGCATTCTTGCTTACCTCTAATTTATCATATAAATTTGACATATTTGCCCCTTATTTGTTATATTTTTTACTATTATAACATTAAAATAGAATAAATGCATAGTATTTTTTTAATTTTTATGTTATAATGCATTAAAAAAATGCATTATCAGGAGGAGATTTTATTGAAATTAACATCAAATAATGAAACATTAGCAGAAAACAAAGTTCTAATATTATATATTTTAAATAAAATAGGAAAACCAATTTCAAATGATGCTTTGCTTAATGTTGTTCTTAGTGTAACAGATATGAATTATTTCTATTTTCAGCAATTTTTACTTGATTTGTTAGAAAATGGATACATATCGAACTATACCAAGGATGATCACTCTTTATATGAGATTACTGATTTTGGCAAAGAAACTTTATCATTAACGCAAGACATTGTTCCTGGAATAATAAAATTAAGAGTTGACAGTAACTTTAAATCTGAAATGGACAGCTTTGAAAATGAGCACTCTATTGTTGCAGAATATACACCCAAAAGTGATAATCATTTCGATATTTCTTGTAAAATTATAGATAGAAATGAAACAATTTTTGAAGTAAAAACTTTTGCAGGATCTAGCAATCAAGCAAAAGATATTGTAGATAATTGGGAAAAACATGCAAATGAAATGTATCCTGCAATTTTAAAAATTTTAACATCAAATAAAGATTAAGAAATGGGGACGGTTCGGTTGGAAATGGGGACGGTTCGGAATTCCAAAAAAATTTGGAATTCCGAACCGTCCCCATTTCCAACCGAACCGTCCCCATTTCCAGAACCGTCCCTTTGTCCACTTTTGTTCGATTTTTTAATACTGTATTCCCCAAACAACAAGATGTTTAGCTTCTTTACCGCAAACTACACATTTATCGCTTATTGGTTTAGCACCTTCTAATATACATCTTGATTTAGTTCCTCTTATTTCCTTCATTCTAAGTTCACAAGCTTCATCTCCACACCACATTGCTTTAATAAAGCCTGGTTTTGTATTCATTATTTGTTCAACTTCTTCTAAAGTTTTAGCCTCATAAGTAAGCTCATTTCTTCTTTCTAATGCTCTATTATATAAATTATTCTGAATATCATCTAACAATTTATTAACAAACTCTACAATTTCAATATTTGCACTTTCCACAATTTTTTCCCTAGTATCTCTACGTGCAAAAGTGATTTTATTTTCTTTTAAATCTCTTTCTCCTATTTCTATTCTAACAGGTATTCCATTTACTTCGCTCTCTGCAAATCTAAATCCTGGAGATTTTTCAGAATCATCTACATATACTGTTATTCCAGCGTTTTTCAATTTATTATATATATCATCTGTTAATTTTTTTACATCTTCTGATTCTCCTATTGGAACTATAACTACTTGCCTTGGTGCAATTTTAGGTGGTAGTACTAAGCCATTTTCATCACTATGTACCATAATTAAACCGCCTATCATTCTTGTTGATACTCCCCAAGATGTTTGATATGCAAATTCTTGCTTATTTTCTCTATTTAAGAAAGAAATATTATAAGCCTTAGAAAATCTTTGTCCAAAATAGTGAGATGTTCCTGATTGAAGTGCTATACCATTATACATAAGTGCTTCAACGGTTAATGAATAATCTGCACCTGCAAATTTTTCTTTTTCTGTTTTCTTACCTGTTATTACAGGTATTGCTAAATATTCTTCAAAGAATTTCTTATATACATCTAACATTCTTCTAGTTTCAGCTTCTGCGTCTTCTGCTGATTCATGAACTGTATGACCTTCCTGCCACAAAAACTCTCTTGAACGTAAAAATGGTCTTGTCTCTTTTTCCCATCTTAATACACTACACCATTGATTATATAGTAATGGTAAATCTCTATATGAATTTACAACTCCAGAATAATAATCACTAAATAATGTTTCCGAGGTTGGTCTTATGCACATTCTCTCATCTAGTTGTTTCTCTCCTCCCATTGTTACCCATGCTACTTCTGGAGCAAAACCATTTATCAATTCTCCTTCTTTTCTCATTAAATTTTCTGGTATTAAAAGTGGCATGCTTACATTATGATGACCTGTTTCTTTAAACATTTTGTCTAATGTTTGTTGCATTTTTTCCCATATTGCATAACCATTTGGTTCTATAATTACACATCCTTTAACATTTGAATATGTAGCAAGACGTGCAGCTCTTACAACATCTGTATACCATTTTGCAAAATCTTCATTTCTTGGTGTTATGGCTTTATTTTTCATTTTTTTCTTTCCCCTTTCTTCAACTAAAAAATCCTCCAGTGTTGTTAAATTACTTAACAATACACATTTTTGAATTAATTATCAATTTTCTTTTATTTCATACTCTTCATTTTCTTCCCTTTCGGGCATTGGAGCCTCTATATCTATATTTTTATCTTTATTTTCTGCTTGTCCATCAATAATTTCATCTATTACTATTTGTTTATTTTCATCTAATTTATACCTTGGAAGTTCTGGAAGCTCATCTAAAGATGTTAATCCAAACATTTTCATAAACTCATTTGTAACACTGTACATACTTGGTCTTCCTGGAGCATCTGCTTTTCCAACATTTTCAATCAAATTATATTCTAGTAATTTATACATTGTTCCGTCAGTATTTACACCGACGAATAGTTTCAATTTCAGCTCTTGTTATTTTAGGGTTATATGCAATAATAGATAATGTTTCAAGTGCTGCATTTGATAAATTTGGTTTACTTCTTTTATCAAAAATAGGATAAATATATTCATATAAATCTTTCTTTGTTGTTAATTGAAAAGCTTCCCCTACTTTTATAATTTCTATTCCTCTATTATTATTTTCATACTCTTGTTTCATTATATCTATTATTTTTATTATTTCATCTTGACTCATCTCCAAAGCTGACATTAACTCTTTTATTTCTACTTCTCTACCTGATGCAAATAAAATTGCTTCAATAATAGATTTTGCTTTTTCTATTTCCATGTGCATTTCTCCTTTTAAACTCGTTATATTATCGCATTAAAATGGCTATATGTCAAGTAATTCCATTATTTACATTTTTAGTTTATTATATATTTGCTCTTTTTTTCTTAACTTTTTGTTCTCTATAATAATTAAATACCATAAATACATAAGAATAATTACTATCGCAATATTTTTATAATATAAAATTGCAATGCTTGATATAGCAGTTAGCAATATAACAACTCCATTTGATATTTTATTTGTAAATATGTATGCTTTTTTTCTTCCAATACGTATTGTTAATATTTCCTTTAATATTCTTCCACCATCTAAAGGATAAATTGGAATTAAATTAAAAATTGCTAATAATATATTGGAATATGTTATTAAATCTTTTTCCAAAAAATTAAATTTTGAAACCAATATAACTATAATAATATTCGTTAAAGGTCCTGCAGTTGCGATTACTATTTTTTTTAAAGTTAATAATGTTCCTTTGCCTATTTTTTTGTTGTAATTTTCCGCTTTTGCTTTAAATGATATTGAAATCCCTACTGGCATTATCTCAAGATTATATGGCTTAAAACCAAGAATAATGCCGACTACCATATGTCCCAGTTCATGTATTAATGCAAATAACATTAGTAAACCATAAGATTTTATCTGTCCTGTAATTATAAAAATTATTATAAAAATAAATATTTTTAAATGTAATCTAATTTTCAATTTTTTCTCCCGTTCTTTTTTATTTTAAAACTCCAAAATATATTCTGGATTAACAACCCTAGATGCTTTTCTAATTTCAAAATGTAAATGTGGACCTGTTGCATTTCCTGTTTGACCAACTTCGCCAATCTGTTGTCCTTGTGTCACAATATCCCCTTCTTTTACATATATAGTTTTGCAATGAGCATACAATGTTGTTACATCATCTTTTTCAATGTAAACATGGTTTCCATATCCTCCCGTTCCTGATACATAGGTTACTGTTCCATTCATAGATGCTATAAAAACTGTCCCTTCGTTTGCCGCAATATCAATTCCTGCATGATTTGCAGATACAATATTAGTTGCTGTTCTAGGTCCAAAACGGGAACTAATGAATCCATTTAAAGGGACAATCAAACTGTAATTTTCTTTTATATTATTTGCATCTATCTCCATTTGTGTCAAAGGTTGAATAGTGTTTTCATCTGCTGATGTTTCTTTTACAATCTCACTTACAACCTCATTTACAAGTAAGTTTTCTCCCTCTTCGCCTCCACCTACTCCGGATGAATCTTCGTTATTTTGAGTATCTTTATTCTCTGTTATTTCATTCTCATTTAATACATTTTCTGTAACTTCATCTGTTTCAATCTGGTTTTGCATAATTTCGGTAGCTAATTGTTCATTGTTATTTTCTTCATCACTATCATTATTTTTGAAAAATCCAGTAATATTTTTATTAAAATAATTTCCAATATCATTAAATACTTGTTGAAAATTTATATCATAAGATAAAAACTCTCTAGTTTTTGTTATTACATCATCTGAAAATATATAGTTAGAATTTTGTATTAGATAAAAAATAAAATAAATTAAACTACAAATTGCAATTTGCAATGCTAATTTTTTAAACATACCAAATTCAGGCTTACTTTTTGTATTTACATTTCTTGATGATACTCTAACTCCACCTTGCATTTTCCTTCTTTGATAAATTTCTTCTGCTCTTCTTATTCTCTCTTCTGCACTAATTGTTCTCTCCAAGTCTTCCACCTCTTCCTTGGTTTTTATTTCATTTATATGCTTGTTTTTTTCTTTTATGCAAAAGTTACAGTCACAGTTATTTATTTATTTTTCTAGTTTTAAAAAAAGAACATGAATTGTAACTAATCAATAGATTTTCAAAAAACAACTTGGAAATTATTGACATATAAAATTCAAAATGCTATAATAATTTTAGCAATTGCAAAAAAGTAATTTTTAAAAGCATTAAAAAAAATTCCGTGATTATGCCTCACGGAATTTCTGATATTTATGTAAATCATCAATTATGTCTATTACTAGAATAATTGCATCAATTACAATAGCTAGAATCTTTAGTACAATTTTTAAAAGCATTATGCTTTCCTTCTTTCTTAAAGATTTCCTTTATAAAGGAGGTTTTTATTATATTACATAAAATATAAAAAACTTGTCATAATTTGTAACATAGCTACATTTATTTAAATATTATTGAAAGTGTACTTAAAAGTGAAAATACTGCAAAAAAAATTGTTAAAGCTTTTAGTTTCTTATATTTTTCTTTCAATTTTTTACTTCCATATCCAATTTCATATTCTTTTTGCTCAATTTTGGAAATGTAGTCTTTAATAACCATTTCCGCTTCTTTTACAATATACTCTTTTGGCTTAGCTTTCTCATCACTTATTATTTTTTTATTTTTTTTTGCCTTTTCTATTTTATGTATTTTAACATTATCTTTAAATACAACATAAGCCTCTTGTATCATATTTGATGGAAGATTTTTCAAAACAATTGTATTTTTCATAGAATTTGGATCCATATAAACAATTCCTTTCTTAAATTATTTATATAGATTTTTTCCAAATTTTCTAACTTTATACTTTTATTTAAGCATATTTTACAACTTCATATATTCCTTCTGCTACAATTCTTGATAAATTAATTACATCATTTAAAGAAACATTTTGAAGGCTTAAAAAATTTGTCTTAGCTAATTTATAATTCTTGCCTACCACTGCCTTTATAGCAATATTTCCATCTATAATCTTATGCCTATTTAATCCACTTGCAAGTTCCATCTTTTCTTTTTTTACATAAATATTTCCAATATTTGTTTCTTTTGATAAAGCAGCATCAATTACTACTATACATGCTCCTGGATGATTTTTATTTATAATTTTTATCCATTTATCTACATTTGTATAACATATATTTTCGTTTAGCGTTCCATATATATTAATATTACATATATTATATTTTTCAAATAGTTCTTTAAGCCTTGTACCAACCAAAGGTCCAAATGAATCCCCTATTAATCTATCTGTCCCAATACATAAAAAAACAAGTTCAAAATAATCCTTATTTTGTTTTTCTTCATATATGCAGTTTAAAAAATTTTGCATGAAACTTCGTTTTTTGATATTTATACTTTCTTTATCATTTTTATTATTCATGCACACTCTCCTAAAATTCTAATTATATCTATAAAACAAATTATGTTATGATATTAGTGTTTATTCATAATTATTTTCTAGGACTTATAATAATATTAACATCTTTATTATTTCTATATTTTTTTATTATATCTTCTGAAAAACCCGCTATTTCGTTTGATAATATAATAGTTTTACAGTTCTGATTTACTAAATCTTGCATAGTTTTATCTATATCTTCTGGATTACTTAATCTATATACTCCCATTCCAAGTCTTTCAGCCACCCAAAAATTTCTATTATCATTTTCATTTTTAATCCACGATATCTTCATTTTTCATCACCAAAAATATTTTGTGTATTTTTTTATTTTTTATTCAAATAAATTTGTGCCATTAGGGACGGGGGATTTTGGCAGTCTCCTTAAAAATATTGAAGTTGAGACTAAATTAATATTAAAATGCAATAATATCAAAGAGACTGCCAAAATCGCCCGTCCCTAATGGCAACCAATGGCAACTTTCGACTTTAAATCTATTCAAATTCTACATTTTTATTGACTTTTGACAATTTTTAATGTATTATTTTAATATAATAATTTAGAAAAGGGG